>Ga0208903_1000083_pt1 | contig 97136 bp, 93 predicted proteins | sample AntAceMetag02UKJ_FD_184769 | JGI IMG/M metagenome (GOLD analysis project Ga0208903, IMG submission 184769) | Saline lake microbial communities from Ace Lake, Antarctica - Antarctic Ace Lake Metagenome 02UKJ (SPAdes) (version 2) | ecosystem: Environmental > Aquatic > Non-marine Saline and...
GGTCTGGCATGCGCCTGCGGCCCTGGGTTTCGCACGTCATCCGCTCCGAAAAGGATCAAGGGGGCCGGCCGCGCTCTCAACCTGGCGCTGCATTCAGGCCTGTGGAGCATCGATGTGCGAGCGCCTGCGGCGCGCGCCTGTAAGCAATTCGTCGCGGTTGCGGCAGGCGTGCAGGGGGCGTAAAGACTTTGAAACCCTTGCCACAGGAGATTCTCATGGCTGATACGGCGGCTCCGGCGCAGACCAGAAATAGCGGATTTTTTACAACGCCGCTCGCGGAGGCGGATTCAGAATTGTTCGCGGCAATCGCGGATGAACGCACGCGCCAGCAGCACCAGATCGAACTTATCGCGTCGGAAAACATCGTCTCGAAAGCGGTGCTTGAAGCGCAAGGATCAATCCTGACGAACAAGTATGCTGAAGGCTATCCGGGCAAACGCTATTATGGCGGCTGCGAATTCGTGGATGTCGCCGAAAATCTCGCGATTGAGCGAGCGAAGGCGCTGTTCAACTGCGGCTATGCCAACGTCCAGCCAAACTCAGGCAGTCAGGCGAACCAGGGCGTCTTCCAGGCAATGATCAAGCCGGGCGACACGATCCTCGGCATGAGCCTCGATGCAGGTGGCCACCTGACGCATGGCGCCAAGCCGAACCAGTCGGGCAAATGGTTCAATGCCGTCCAGTACGGTGTCAGCCGTGACGATGATCAGATCGATTTCGTCGAGGTCGAGCGTCTGGCGAAAGCCCATCGTCCGCAAATGATTATCGCAGGTGGGTCTGCCTACCCGCGTCAGATTGATTTCAGGAAATTCCGCGAGATAGCAGACGAAGTCGGCGCGCTCTTCCTTGTCGACATGGCGCACTTTGCCGGTCTCGTGGCAGGCGGCGCTCACCCGAACCCTCTGGAGCACTGCCACATCGCGACGACGACGACGCACAAGACCCTTCGCGGACCGCGTGGCGGCATGATCCTCACAAATGACGAGGCCATGGCGAAGAAGATCAATTCGGCAATCTTCCCAGGGATCCAGGGCGGCCCGCTTATGCACGTCATCGCAGCCAAGGCCGTCGCATTCGGTGAAGCTCTGCGGCCGGAATTCAAAGCCTACGCCGCACAGGTTGTCGCGAATGCGCAGGCGATGGCAGCCGCCTGCAAGTCGGGCGGATTGGACGTCGTCTCTGGCGGTACAGACACGCATCTCGCGCTGATTGACCTGCGTCCAAAGAAGGTCACCGGTCGCGATGCCGAACACGCGCTCGAGCGGGCATTCATCACCTGCAACAAGAATGGCGTGCCATTCGACCCCGAAAAACCGACCATCACCAGCGGCATACGCGTCGGCTCGCCTGCTGGCACGACCCGCGGTTTTGGCGAGGAAGAGTTCACGCAGATCGGCGATTGGATCGGCGAAGTCGTCGGCGCGGTCGCAGCGGGTGAAAGCACAATCGTCGAAGACAAGGTCCGCGCCGAGGTAAAGGCCCTGACAGCGCGATTCCCGATCTATAACGGCTTGGGAGCTTGATGCGTTTTGCGCTGTCCGTTCTGTGGTTCTGAAAATACAGCCGTAAAGGACAGCCGATCGGCTGAGGACGACACTGCCGTGCGTCGCCGCCGCGTATGCGAAAGCTGCGGTGCGCGCTTCACCACGTTCGAACGGGTCCAGCTGCGAGAGATCGTCGTGATCAAGCGCGATGGCAAACGGTCGCTTTTCGAACGTGACAAGTTGTTCCGATCGATCTCAGTTGCCGTGCGCAAGCGGCCGGTGGACCGCGACCGGATTGACCAGATGGTGTCCGGCATCGTGCGCAAGCTTGAGAGTGGCGGTGAGTCCGAAGTGCCGTCGTCCCAGCTTGGCGAGCTCGTCATGGAATCGCTGAAACGCGTCGATCCGGTTGGGTATGTCCGCTACGCCAGCGTGTATCGCGACTTCAAGGATCCGAGCGATTTTGCCCAGTTCATCGAAAAGGCCGCGCTCGAAGAAGATATCGACGAGTCATGAGCGGTGTGAGGGTTACCCTCAAGATCGCGACTTCGCTTGATGCCCGCATAGCGCTTGCGGACGGCACCAGCCAGTGGATCACGACGAGCGGGTCCCGCGCCCGGGCCCATCAGATGCGCGCTGAGCATGACGCGGTCCTTGTCGGCATCGCAACCGTGCTGGCGGACGATCCATTGCTGACCGCGCGCACGGTTCCGATGCCGAAAAAACAGCCCGTGCGCATCGTGGCTGATTCCCGGGGCCGAACGCCGAAACATTCGCGGCTCGTCCAGTCTATATCCAGTGGCCGGGTGGTTGTGGCCACGGCGGGTCAGCCGCAGGACATTCTCGCGGCTGGCGGTATCGATATCTGGCGCTGCGGCAATGGTACGCGGGTCGACGTGTCAGCGCTTGTGCGCCGCGCAGAAGGCGAAGGGATCAGTTCCATCCTTCTGGAGGGAGGTGGCACGCTGGCAGCGTCCTTCATACGGGCTGGGCTCGTTGACGAAATCGCATGGTTCCGCGCCCCGATCCTGATCGGAGGGGACGGCCTGCCGGCGCTTGGCGGCTTGGGGATCGAGACCCTCGCTGCTGCGTCACGCTGGCGCCTTGTCGCAACGGAACGGATTGGAGATGACGTCCTCGACACTTATGTTCGAATTTAGCATAAGTCCCCCGAAGGATTATCCCAGCTATGTTTACAGGACTTGTCACTGACGTCGGAACGGTCCGCAAGGCGGAGGTGCGCAACGGGCTTGTCCGGTTCGAAGTCGAGAGCCGATACCGGCTGGACTGCATCGCCATGGGCGCCTCTATCATGCATTCCGGCGTATGCCTCACGGTTGTCGACATGGGCCAGGGTGAGCGCGGGGCCTGGTTCGCAGTCGAGGCCGTTCCCGAGACCCTGTCGAAAACCGTACTGGGCGAATGGAAAGCCGGTTCGCGCGTCAATCTCGAGCAAAGCCTGAAACTGGGGGACGAACTTGGCGGGCATTTCGTGTTCGGTCATGTCGACGGCGTCGGGGAGATCGTTTCCATCGTACCCGAAGGCCAAAGCTGGAGACTCACCATCCGACCGCCGACGGCGATTGCACGCTATTTTGCCACCAAGGGCTCCGCCGCAATCAACGGAGTGTCGCTGACCGTGGCCGAAGCCTTGCCAAATGGTGATTTCGAATTGGCAATTATTCCCCACACTTGGGATGTCACAACACTGTCAGAGCTGGTACCCGGCGCACATGTGAACCTTGAGATCGATATGCTGGCGCGCTACGTGGCGCGCATGATTGGCGCTGATGCGCCGGAAGGACCTTCCAACTATGTCTGATGACTTCCACGCCGCGATCTCGTCGATCGATGAAATTATCGAAGATGCCCGCAATGGCCGGATGTATATTCTGGTCGACGCTGAGGATCGCGAAAATGAGGGTGACCTCATCATCCCGGCAACTTTCGCGACGCCTGAACAGGTCAATTTCATGGCCCGCCATGGCCGCGGCCTGATTTGCCTCGCCATGACGCAGGAGCGCTCCCACACGCTGCATCTCGACATGATGACGCGAAACAATCGCGAAAGCATGCAGACGGCCTTTACCGTGTCGATCGAGGCGAAAGAGGGCGTGACGACCGGCATATCCGCACACGATCGCGCGCGCACCATCGCGGTCGCCATCGACCCCACTGCCGACCATGATGACATCGTCTCGCCCGGCCATGTCTTTCCGCTGGTCGCCAAGGATGGCGGCACACTGGTCCGCGCCGGCCATACCGAAGCGGCCGTCGACATTTCGCGCATGGCTGGCCTCTACCCTGCTGGCGTCATCTGCGAAATCATGAACGAAGACGGCTCGATGGCCCGGCTGCCAGACCTCGTCTCCTTCGCGCAGCTGCACAATCTCAAGATCGGCACGATTGCCGACCTGATCGCCTGGCGCCGTGAGAATGACCGCTTTCTCGAACGCCGTGTCGAATCGGTCCTGAACTCGACCTATGGGGACGGCTTCAAAACAGTCTGCTTCCGCAACGCGCTCGACAATTCTGAATATATCGCCATCGTGCACGGCGAGATCAAACCGGATTCGACGACGATCGTGCGGGTGCATCACCCCGACGTGCTCTCGGATATCCTGGGAGAGACCGGCCCGCGTCAGGGCCTGGTCGAGAAAGCCATGCGCATCATCGCCGAATCCGACGAGCCGGGCGTCATTGTCTTCGTCAATACGATGCGTCCCAATGTGCTGGCCGAGCGTCTTGGTCTGAAATCCGACACGCCCCGCGACCCAACGGCACCCTTGCGCGAATATGGTATCGGAGCCCAGATCCTGCGTGAACTCGGTGTCCGGCGCATGACCTTCCTGTCCGATACGCAGCCGACCCGCGTTGCAGGGCTTGACGGATACGGCCTGACCATAGAGGGCTGGCGTCGCTTGAACGAGGAGACTAACTGATGGCGGACCACGTCCTTATTGCCATTTCGAGATATTACAAACGCATCAGTGACGAGTTGGAACTGGGTGCGATGGCGGAACTGGAAGCTGCTGGCGCGAAAGTGACCGTCATGGAAGTTCCGGGCGCGTTCGAACTGCCGGGCCTGATCGCCATGGCAGCCGATAGTGGCCGCTTCGACGGTAGCGTGGCGCTCGGCTGCGTCATCCGTGGCGAGACGACCCATTACGACTATGTTTGCGGCGAGAGTGCCCGCGGCCTGATGGACCTGATTGTCCAGCGCCGCCAGGCGATCGGCTTCGGCCTTCTGACGGTTGAGAACGAGGACCAGGCCTGGGTCCGTGCTGACCGCAAGCAGAAGAACAAGGGCAAGGACGCCGCCGAGGCCTGCCTGTCCATGATCCAGTTCCGCAGGGAACTCATTCGTTGAGCCAGCAGAAAATTCCGTTCGAAGTCATCCGCGCCCGGCGCGCCGGAGCCCGGCTGGCCGCTGTTCAGGCGCTCTATGAAATGGAGCAGACCAGCAAGTCGGCCAAAGCGACCATTCGCGGCTTCATGGATGACCGTCTCGGCATCGGCCCAGACGAGCGACCGATCGAGGAAGCCGACCCGGACCTGTTCAAGGCCATCCTGAACGCCGTCGTCGAACACCAGGCCGCCATCGACACCGCCATCCTGTCGCGCCTGTCGGACGGCTGGAAGCTGACCCGCCTCGACGCCACGTCGCGGGCCATCCTGCGCGCCGGCGCGGCCGAATTCATCGTCCATCAGGAACTGTCAGAGGCGGTCATCCTCGACGAATATGTCTCGCTCGCGCATGACTTTTTCGACGAGACCGAAGCCAAGTTCGTCAACGCCGTGCTGCAGAATGTTGGCCGCGACCTGCGGACAGGCTCCGCCGCCTAGCCGGCCTCGCGGGCCCAGGCGCGCACATCTTCGACAAACAGGTCCGGCTTTTCCATTGCGGCGAAATGCCCGCCGCTGTCCATCTCGCTCCAGTGTGTGATGTTATAGGCCCGCTCGCACCAGCTGCGCGGCGGGGCCGGATAAACGGCCTCGCCCGGAAAGTTCGCAAAGCCTGTCGGCGTCTCGCACCGCTTGCCTTCTGGCAAGCTGGCGACGCCTTCCTGGAACAATGCATTATAGTACCAGATGCTGGTCGCGATGGCGTCGTTGACGAGATAGATCATGACATTCGTCAGCAGCTGGTCTTTCGAATAGACGCTGAACAGGTCACTCTCCTCGAGGTCCGACCAGCCATGGAATTTCTCGATGATCCAGGCCGCTGTGCCCATGGGCGAGTCCATCAGGGCCATCGCCAGCGTCTGCGGCTTGGTCGCGTGCTCCATGAAATAGGCGCCTTCACGCTGCATCGCGGCCTGCGACATGCCGAGCCAGTCGGTCTCTGCCTGTGTTTCGGGTACGGGCGGATTGGGCCGGAAGCCGATCATGTTGAGGTGAATGGCCTTGCACCCGCCCTTGCACCCGCCCTTGCCGTCGATCGTGCCATGCTCATAGCCAAGCCAAGAGGTGACCAGCCCGCCCCAGTCGCCGCCTTGCGCCAGATAGGTCTCGTAGCCCAGCACATCCTGCATCAGCGTGTTCCACAGAGTCGCCGTCGCCCGCTGCCCCATCGGGGAAGCCGGCTTCTCGGAAAAGCCATAGCCGGGCAGGGACGGGATGATCAGGTCGAACGCATCCTCGGCCTTGCCGCCATGCTTTGACGGGTAAGCGAGCGGGCCGATTGCCTCCCAGAATTCGAAGACCGATCCCGGCCAGCCATGCGTGAGCAGGAGGGGGCGGCTGCCACCCGCTTCGCCAACGACATGCACGAAGTGGATGTCCATCCCGTCCACGTCCGCCTTGTAGCTCGGATAGCGGTTGAGATCGGTCTCTGCCTCGCGCCAGTCATAGCCGGTGAGCCAGTAGCGCTGCAGCGCCTTCATCACCGGTGTCGACATGCCATAGGCGAACCCCTGCTCATTGGCGGGGGCTGGAAACCATTTGTAATTTTCGACGCGCTCGCGGATCGCCTGGATCGTCTTTTCGGGGATATCGATCCGAAACGGTTTTGCTTTGCTCATGCGCGTGTCCTCCTGCGCATCACCATAGGCGCAATGGCGAGGTCAGGCGAGCCGGACGCAAGGGCAAGTCAGACCGAGAAACTCGTCCCGCAGCCGCACGCAGCTGTTGCATTCGGATTGTTGATCTTGAACGCGGCACCGATCAGTTCGGTCGAAAAGTCGATCTCTGAGCCGCGCAGGAATGTGAGGCTCATCTCGTCAATCAGCACGTGGGCGCCGTCGCGCGCGACGACCAGGTCGTCCGCGTTTGCGCCATTGGCAAAGTCGAATTTGTAGGAAAAGCCGGAACATCCCCCCCCCTCGACAGAGACGCGCAGGAAATCGACGCCGTCCTGTTTTGCCAGAATTGCATTAATCCGCTTGGCAGCGGAGGCGGACAGGGTCACATCAGGAACTGTTACGGTGCTCATGCGAACAAGATAGGGACGAATTGGTCGATGGAAAAGAGAGCCGTGTTTGCGACCCGCTTCGAAGACAGCCGGGGACGCTATTTTGATGAGGCGCCATCTGCCACCCGCACGCCATTCCAGCGCGACCGCGACAGGATCGTCCATTCAACAGCGTTTCGCCGTCTGAAGCAGAAAACACAGGTATTCGTGGCCCATGAGGGCGACCATTACCGCACCCGCCTGACACATTCCCTGGAAGTCGCCCAGATTGCCCGCAGCGTCGCCCGGACCCTTGGCCTTGATCAAGACCTCTCCGAAGCCATGGCGCTGGCGCATGATCTTGGCCATCCGCCTTTTGGGCACGCCGGGGAGGACCAGCTCGACGAATGCATGAAGGCCTATGACGGCTTCGACCATAATGCCCAGACCCTGCGCATCGTGACCAAGCTGGAAGTGCGCTATCCTAGTTTCGAAGGCCTGAACCTCAGCTGGGAAATGCTGGAAGGGCTGGTCAAGCACAATGGCCCTGTGACGGGTCCGGACACACCGATCAGCAGCCTTCCCGCCGCTTTGCGCGACTTTCATCACCTGGCCGACCTGGAACCTGACCAGTTTGCTGGACCTGAAGCGCAGGTTGCCGCCCTGTCCGACGACATCGCTTACAATAACCACGATATCGACGATGGCATCGCCTCGGGCCTGTTCACGATTGACGACCTGATGGACATTCCTGTCGTCGGCGAGCAATTTCGCGGCGTTCGGATCGCATATCCCCATTTGAGTGACCGGATGGTCACTTACGAGGCCGTTCGTCGCCTTATCGGCGTCTGGATCAATGACCTTACCGACGAGACGCGCCGCCGCATCAAGCTCCACAAGCCTGCCAGTGCCGCCGACGTGCGCGCCATGGACATGCCGCTGGTCGCCTTCTCGGCCGAGCTGGAGGCCCGTCAGCGCGCGCTCAGGGCCTTCCTCTACGAACGCATGTACAAGCACTACAAGGTCAATCGCATGCGCAGCCAGGCCAAACGCCTTCTGGCCGACCTGTTCAGCATCTTTCTTGCCGAACCCGAGACCCTGCCACCGCCATGGCGCCATGATGCCGAGCAGGTGCCCGACGCGCGCCGCGCCCGTATCGTCTGCGACTATATTGCGGGCATGACCGATACGTTCGCCATGGAAGAACATCGGCGTCTTTTCGATGCCAGTGGCATGCGCTGACGGCCCTATTTGCGCCTTTTGCCCATCATGAGCGGCTGCCCGGGTCTGTGGAAAAGCCTTGATGTTCAAGCGTCATTAACGAAACGCCCCTTAATATTAACTTCAGAGAAAAATACTGAAGGACCTATTCCATGGGCAGATCGCGAAGCGAGAGGGGCAACTACGCGCCTTTTGACGATGACTACCGGGGATTCGAGATCCGCGATGATGAGACGGCCCGCGGCCCGCTGATCCTGGCGCTCGCTATCGGCGTATTGCTGGTTTTTGGCGCTGTTGTCTGGAACACTTACCGACAAGGCGTGCGTTCCAGCGGAGCGGGAATACCAAGCGTCATTGCAGATGCGCAGCCCTACAAGCGCACGCCGGAGGATCGTGGCGGCGTTGCGGTTCCTGATACCGACAAGCGCTTTTATGACCAGATGGATGCGTCTGACCGGCCCGAATCCACGGACACAAGCATTGCTGATTTCGAAGATGCCCGCAGCACGGAATTCCTGCAGGGTGGGCCACCGATCGAGCTGCGTCCAGGCATCGAATCGGATGCGGCAAATGAAACCGATCCTGAAAACGGCATGCCGAACATCGTCGCAGACCAGGTCCGCGCGCTTGCCAATCTCGACGAACGCCCTGCCGGTTCGGACGAAGATGTTGCGATTGCCTCGACAAACCCGGCGCCCATGCCGATGGCCGCCGGGCCCATGGTAAATTCGCAAGCCATGTCCGAGTTCGAATTCAGTGATAACGGCGCATTCCTCGTGCAAATAGCGGCCTTTCGTTCGGAGGAAGCGGCCGAATCGGCCTGGCGCAAGGCGTCCGGGTCCCGCCCTGATATCTACCAGGGCGCGTCGAAACATATCCAGCGGGCCGATCTCGGCGCCAAAGGTGTGTTTTACCGCTTGCGCGTCGGCGCCTTTGACGAAAGATCGGAGGCGACGGCGTTCTGCACGACGCTGAAGTCCGCTGGAGAGAACTGCATTGTGGTGACGCGATAGTGACGAAAGCTTGCATCCTTAGCGTCTCGGGTCCGAGACTGACTCCGGGTGAACGGATTCTCTTTTGCGCGCACGATCCGTGGGGCGTGATCCTCATGGGCCGTTCATGCGTGTCGAAAGCCCAGATCCGTCAGCTTGTCGCCGACATTTGGGATGCGACAGGCCGCTCAACGCTGATCTTCATTGACCAGGAAGGCGGCCGCGTGGCTCGCCTGAAGGCACCGGAATGGCCGCTTTTTCCGCGCGGTGAAGACTATGGATCGATTTACCGGGAAGACCGGGAACGCGGCCTCGAGGCCGCATGGCTCGGCCATCGCCTGATAGCGGCAGAACTCGCGTCCATGTCGATCCATGCAGACTGTGCTCCCGTGGTCGATTTACCTGTGCCGGGCGCCCACGATGTGATTGGCGACCGCGCTTTTGGCACGCAACCCGATCAGGTTGCAGACCTCGCCCGCGCTGCCCTCAAAGGGCTGGCCGACGGCGGTGTGGCCGGCGTTGTGAAACATATTCCCGGCCATGGCCGCTCGATGTCTGACAGCCATCTGGAACTGCCGCGCGTTACAGCGGGCGACAATGAACTCGCCAAGGATTTTGACGCCTTCGCGCGCCTCGCGGATGCCCCGATGGCGATGACCGCCCATATCGCTTACGACGCCATCGATCCGGGTGTCGCGGCCACGCTGTCACCAAAGCTTATTCAGGGCATCATTCGCGAGCGAATCGGGTTTGATGGCCTGCTGATGACGGATGATCTGGGGATGAAGGCTCTGGGCGGCAGCCTGACGACGCGTGCAGACGGTGCGATTGCTGCCGGCTGTGACGTGCTTCTGCATTGTTCGGGCTTCCTGAAGGCGGCCGATTCCATCCTGGCTGAAATGACCGAAGTTGCTGAGGCGTCTCCTGTGCTCGCCGGAAAGGCGCGCGCGCGCGCTGAGCGGGCCGAGGCATTGTCGACAGCAGAGATGCCATTCGACGGTCAGGCAGGCTGGGCCCGATTCCATGAACTCTTCCCTGAATTCAAGGCGATGACATGAGCGTTGACGCCATTTCCATTGATGCACTGTCGGCTGACGCGCAGGACGCTGAAGCGGGTGACATTTTCTGCGTCGATGTCGATGGCTATGAAGGTCCGCTACATCTCTTACTGGAGCTGGCCCGGCGCCAGAAGGTCGACCTGCTTCACCTGTCTATCCTCGACCTGGCAATCCAGTATCTCGGCTTTATCGAGGACGCGAAATCGAAGCGAATGGACCTGGCAGCCGATTATTTGCTGATGGCGTCCTGGCTCGCCTTCATGAAGTCGCGCCTCCTGTTGCCGAAACCGGAAAAGCCCGATGAAGACGGGCCGTCGGGCGAGGAAATGGCTGAACGGCTGGCATTTCGCCTGAAGCGTCTCGGCGCCATGCGCACGGCCGTTCTCGAACTCGAATCCGGTCCGGTCCTCAACAATGTGATCTTCCTGCGCGGCCTGCCGGAACAGCCGCGCGTGGTGAAGCATACAGAATTCAAGGCGTCGCTCTGGGACCTGACCCAGGCGTTCGGCACCATCCGTGACCGCAAGGAAAAGCAAGCGCCGCACAGGATCGCGCAGCAACTCGTGCTGCCGTTGGAACTTGCGCGTACCACGCTCCGGGCACTTAGGGCACAACTGAACCAGTGGTCGAGCCTGGATGAGATCCGGATTTCAATGACCGATGTGGACCCTCTGCTGCCACAGCGTTCAATCACAGCAAGTGTGTTTGCTGCGGCACTCGAGCTCGCACGAGATGGCGAAGTCGATGTGCGCCAGGATGCCCACTTTGCGCCACTATACCTACGTAATGCAGGAACCAACCCCGGGGAGGGCAGGGATGCAACCGCTTGAGAAGTTTGAAATGATGGAAGATTCACCGGAAAAGATGCGGGATCCCTTGGCCCAATTGTCCTTCGCCTACAAACGGTCCGAAGCGGATCTTGCGGGCGGCGTCGAGGAGGCCCTGTCTGAGGGTATCCGGCGCGCCGAGGCGGTTTTGTTCGCTGCGGGTGAGCCGCTGTCGGCGGAACAGATCGCAAAAATCCTGCCGCACGGCGTCGAGTCGGGCGAAGTGCTGATGGCTCTGCGCGCCATGTACGCAAATCGCGGTGTGAACCTGGTCGAAGTTGCCAATAAATGGCGCTTCCAGACCGCCACCGATCTCACCTACCTGTTCGTCGAAGAGCGCCAGGTCCAGAAGAAGCTCGGACAGGCTGCGCTCGAAACGCTTGCCATCATTGCCTATGGCCAGCCGGTGACGCGCGCCGAAGTCGAGGCCGTTCGGGGCGTGGCCGTTGCGAAGACAACGATCGACACGCTGATGGAAGCCGGCTGGGTCAAGATCAAGGGCCGGCGCAAGACTCCGGGCCAGCCGATGACCTATGGTACTACCGATGCCTTCCTTGAGCATTTCGGCCTCGAAAGCCTCGACACCTTGCCGGGCAAGGCCGACCTTGCGGCGGAAGGATTGTTGTCAGACGTCATCGGATCCGGCGTCCAGATGCCGGATGAGGAAGCCCTCAACGAGGAAGACGTTCTCATTCAGGACGCATCTGATGTCGAAGCGATCGATGCCTTTGTGACGGACTACATGGAGGCCGAAGACGCGCCTGCGACGGAAGTCGAAGCCGCTTCTGAAGCGATCATAGAGGAGGTCCCTGCAGAAAATGCGGATGAATCGCTCGCGGTCGCCGACTCGCAGGCCGAAGAGGATGAGGCGGACGACAGCGCTGTTAGCGTCTTTGCCTATCTCAAGCCGCGTCCGCGTGCCACCGAAGACGAGGATGAGTTCGATCGCGCCCGCGTCAGGGCGGCCGTTATCCAGCTTGCTGCCACACCGCGTGAACCGGAACGGCCCATGACCGATTGGGACGATGAGGCATAAGCGTCACGCATTTGAGACGTGACCCGTGCAAACGATCGGGCAGAGGCTGTGAGCTGGCCGCAGGCGACCGTGCAAGGCGGGTACATGCAACCGCTCAGGCGGGCATGATCGTTTTGCATGCCCGCTGGTCACGCGGGCAAGAGGCGGGGGATGCAATCATGACGGTGGCTATGGAGCGCCAGGCTGCCCGTTCGGTCTCCGCACGGGAAATCGGCTGCTTTTTCGGTCTGCTCGCGCCGGCACGCATCAACGCGTTTGCCCTCGTCATGGAAGACTCCATTGCCTATTCCGGTCAGGGGGCCCAGTGGATGCGCGGATAATCCGCAGATGTTCTGGTCGCCCTTCCTTAAAGGCTTGCGGGTTACTGGGCACTTCCCCTGATCAATTGCGCCATGAATGCGGCGGCGTGGATTCTCCTGCTCCGCATATTCGCAATCGGGCCGAACCCGTTTCTCGTCCTCCTGTTGGCGTGCGCCAGTCTCCAGCCACTTTATGTCAGCGCCGTCCTGGTCGATGCCTGGTTCTTCCCGGCGGTTGTGCTGTTGATATCGGCTGGCAGGTTGCCGCCGGTTTTTGTCGGTGCGCTCGCCGGCCTCCTTCTGTCCAGTCACGGCTCCGGACATGTCATGGCGTGTGTTTTTGCCATCCTGGCGGCAGGTCTGTGCAGGTCGCACCGGCTGGTGCTTGCCGCCTTGGTGGCTGCCATTGTCGTCTTTGGATTCAATCTTTTTCTGGACTCCGCCTACGCCACGAACCCGCCGCGTCTGGCGAAGACATTTCCGGCGGCGCGTGCCTTTTGCGTCCAGCTTGAACTCATGTCGCGCGAGGCCGAACGGTCAGGTGAGCCGATGATGGCGCAAGCCGCAGGGATTCTGCGCGAGCTGGAGAAAGACCCGGCCTTGAGCGCGCGCCGCGGCCTGTTTTGGGATATCTGGAAACAAACCGAGGGTCGTTTCGACCTGGCGAAGTTCGAACAGGAACATGCCGGTTCCATCATCCGTGACGCGTTCGTCTATCGCCCCTTCGGGCTCCTGCTTTCGGTCGGGACCGATTATGCCAGCTTCTATGGTCCCGATAACTGGTTGGATTTCCAGCCGGTCCTCTGCGAACCTTTCCCATCCGGCTTTGACGCATCCTTGCAGGCCGAAGGGTTTTTCATGGCGCCCGCCGTCCGCCACGTCGCGACCGCCTTGCGCGACGCCTGTTATCTGACGTTTCTCGTATCGCTGTGGTTTGGTTGGGGCGCGGCGCCAGCCAGCTTGCGCAAGGTGATTGCCGGCGCGCTACGCCTGCTGATAGCCAATGATGCCATGTTCGCTATCCTGTCCGGGCCGCCCGACCGCTATCATCATCGCGCCCTGCCTTTGTTGGCCGCAGCCGCCCTTCTGCTCCTGTCGCAGCGCCGGGCAGTCAAGCCGCCGCCGCGACGGGTGGCTTGAACCTAAAGCGACGCTCATCGTCGAACTGGCCAAGAATATCGTCCTCGGCGGTTCCCGCGCCAATATTGTGAATCACATAATTGTGGCCCATCGGCGTCACCTTGTTCGAAACGATGCCGATATGCGGCAGCCGCCCATTCAGCCGCATCGTATAAAGGTCTCCAGCTTGCCAGTCGGCCAGCGTATCGGGCACGGCAAGCTCGGTCCCATGCCGGCGCAAATAGGTTTCGAGGTTCGGCACGCGGCGATGGTCGATATTCCTGTCCGGCCGCGTCAGGCCCCAAATCTGCGGGTAAGCGCTGAACGCCGCGCCCATATCGTCGTGAACAGCAGATTGCAGGTCGAAGGCAAACGCATCGCGATACGCCCTGACGACAACATCCGTGCAAACGCCGCGATCACGGGGAACGTCACCATTCGGATAGGCGAGACTGACATAGGCGCGGTCGTAGGCGCGCGTGATTCCGATCTGGCTGCGTGCCGCGGCGATGAGGCGGGACTCCCAGAGGACCAGGCGCTCGCCAAGGACGCTCGGAACGAGGGGCAGGGCCACAAGGCCGGAGAGTGCGGCGCGTCGTGTGATCATCGCCTGAAAGGATCATCCCGATGCGGCAGGATTAGGTCAAAAATGGTGCGCAAAGGGGCCGGCGATGGACCAGCCGCCCCCTCGCTACGCCCTGTAGTCCCACGCGCCACAACCGGCAGGCCGCCCCGTCAGAACCCCTTCAAAATCGCTATGTCGTCGATATCAGCCCGCTCGGCGCGCAGCGAATTGACCGGATGATCGGCGTCTGGAATGCCAACGGCGATGCCGCACCAGACCATTTCGCTCTCGCCCAGATCGAAATGCGCCTTCAGCATCGGGCGAAGTATTCCCCAGCATTCCTGCAGGCATGTTCCCCATCCGCGTTCCTCGGCGAGCAGCGCCAGCGTCTGCAGATACATGCCTGTATGGCCCCACTGGCCATGGCCCATACGCTCGTCAATCACAATGAATACGGCGACCGGCGCTCCAAAGAAGCGGAAATTATTGGCGAACCAGGCGATGCGTGCGGCGCGGTCGGCCTTGGGGATATCCAGCACTTCATACATCATCTCTCCGACACGGCGCCGGCGCGCTTCATGCGGCTCCCACAGGTCCTTGGGATAGATGGGCCGGTCGGTCGGCTGTCCCGCCGGGCTGTCCTTCAGGACACCAGCCGCCTTGCCGATCACCTCATCTTTCGCCGCCCCCGTCACCACAATCACCCGCCACGGCTGCGTATTTCCCCCCGAAGGCGCGCGCTGCGCAGCGGTCAGCCAGGCGCGGATATCGGCTTCTGACAGGGGATCGGGTTTGAAGGCCCGCGTTGATATGCGTTGCGCGACGGCTGTTGAAACATCCATGAAAAAGTCTCCCATCAGGATCTGATGGGAGGCTTATCAGGCTTTGCGCGGCGTCAGCCAACAGGCTTATTTAGGATGGCAGATCACCGGCATCCACGTGTAGCCTTTCACGAAGGCACCGGACGTGAACGATGGCGCGTCGAGCACTTCAATATGGCTGAAGCGTTCCATGATTTCCTGCCACAGGATCTGTAGCTGCAGTTCGGCCAGGCGGTTGCCGACGCAGCGGTGGATACCGAAGCCGAACGAGATGTGCCGACGGGCGTTTTCCCGGTCGATGATGAAATCGTTCGGGCGGTCCCAGAACCGTTCGTCACGGTTGCCGGAAACATACCACATGGCAATCTGATCGCCTTTCTTGATCGTCTTACCGTGCATTTCCACATCTTCAAGCGCTGTCCGGCGCATGAAAGCGAGCGGGGTCTGCCAGCGGATCGTTTCCGATACCATGTTCGGGATCAGCGAAGGGTCGCCCTTCAGCTTCTCGTATTCAGACGGGAACGTGTTGAGCGCGTAGACCGAACCGGTCATCGAGTTGCGCGTCGTGTCGTTGCCGCCAACGATGAGCAGGATCACGTTGCCCAGCAGTTCCATCGGGGTCAGGTTGCGGGTCTTCTCACCATGGGCGAGCAGGCTGATAAGGTCGTTCTTGACGGGAGCGGCCTGGCGTTCCTGGTACAGGCCCATGAACGCGGTCAGGCATTCCATCATTTCCTGCTTCCACTGCGCCTCGCCCCCGGGGCAGATGTCGGGATTGTTCATGTTGGTGGAAACGTCCGACCAGCGGGTCAGGTCGCGCCGGCGCTCGAACGGATAGTCGAACAGCGTCGCCAGCATCATCGTTGTCAGTTCGACCGATACCTTGTCGACCCAGTCGAAGGGTTCGCCGACCGGAAGGGAATCCAGAAGCCCCTGGGTGCGCGAACGGATCAGGGGCTCATAATCCTTGAGCATGTTTGGCGCGACGGCAGGCTGCACCGTGCGGCGCTGTTCGGAATGGCGCGGTTCGTCCATTGCGATGAACATCGGCATCTCGAAATCTTCGAGCGGCGGGCCAAGCGTGATGCCGCCATGCTCCCAGCTGGACGAGAAGCGCTTGTGATCGATATCGATCGCCATGATGTCTTCGTAGCGTGTCACCGACCAGTAGGGGCCGACAAAACTGTCTGGTGTGAAGTGGAGCGGGTCTTCATTCCGCAGGCGCTCCAGGCGGTCCCAATACTTGCCCTGGCGCCAGATTTCGGGATCGACAAAGTCGAACGTTTCAATGTCGAGTGTCGAGGCGGGCGGCACCTCTTGGCCAACCCGGAGGTATCCGGGGTGAAGTGGCTCGCGATCCGAGACTTTCGGACGTTCAAGTGCGGGATGGTCAAAGGTCTGTGCTGTATCGGCAGCCATGTTTCTTCCTCCGGTGCGTCCCCGTACGGGGCCCCAAGTTTGATGTCCTGAACAAGATACCACGGCGAGATTGAAAAAACCATGACGCAGGCGTCATTTATTTTGGTAACCATCAATTCAGGCCGGATAGCGTTCTGCGCGGGCCTCCTGGAGGGCTGTGCGGATCGCAATCGACAGCGACTTTCGCTCGGGGCAGGTCAGGAACCGCCCGATAACATAGGCGGTCCGGCCGTGCTCGATTCGCAACCAGCTTGTTGGGCTCAGGGGTTCATCAAGCTCCACCCGCGTGAACGCCGAGGGGAGGTCGACGCTTTTTTCGGATCCATCCGCTGCCCGATGGCGCAGCTGCATCGTCTTTGCTGTCACGATGACCCGCGTCTGCTCGCGTTGCTGGCGGAACGACGCCCGAAATGCAATGTAGACCGCTACTGCATCAAGCCCGAAAAAACCGACAACTGGAAAGGCGCCCATGGACAGGAATGCCAGGCCGCAGGCAAAGCTGGTGACGCCGACGAGCGTCATCAAGACCGCAAAGCTTCGCGGGCTAAGTGACCGGTTGGGGGTCAGCACGGCATCAAAGTAGATGACTTCGTCGGTCTCTTTCATAAAAGGATAATAGTCGCGACCTTGCGCGGCGCAAAGTGCGACTTAAACACATCCATCATGCCTCGTGACAAACCCCTCTCGTCCCCGCGCAAGAAAAGCCGGGCGCCCAGGACATTCGGCCTGACGCGCGCAACGGAGCTCTATGAGGCCCTTGCGCAGGACAGGCCGGAGCCGCGCACGGAGCTGAACTTCACAAGCCCATTCACGCTTGTCGTTGCTGTCGCGCTTTCCGCACAGGCGACAGACGTGGGCGTCAACAAGGCGACGGCCGAGCTGTTTGCCGTCGCCGACACGCCCGAGAAGATGGTGGCATTGGGAGAAGAAGGCGTTGCCGAACACATCAGGACAATCGGCCTTTGGCGGAACAAGGCCAGGAACGTGATCGCCCTGAGCCAGATGTTGATCGCAAAATTCGATGGCGTCGTACCAAGTACGCGGGACGACTTACAGCAATTGCCAGGTGTCGGCCGGAAAACGGCAAATGTTGTGCTAAATGAAGCCTTCGGCGTTGCAACGATCGCGGTGGACACGCACGTGTTTCGTGTGTCGAACCGTAGCGGCCTTGCGCCAGGTAAAACACCCGAACAAGTCGAAGCCGGGCTGGAGCGGACCACCCCGAAGCAATTCAAGCATGGGGCGCATCACTGGCTGATCCTGCACGGCCGATATGTGTGCAAGGCGCAAACTCCGGAATGCTGGCACTGCGCTATTGCGCACCTGTGTAAATACACGCCAAAGACGCCTGATCCTGCGACCGTCTCGAAATTGGGGCCTCGGAGCAATGCATCGCCGCGCAAAACCGGAATGTGACATAACTGCCACCCGCTAGCCGCAATTCCCTAACGACTTGGGCACGAAATGCCACCAAACGGGTCTGCGAAGAATAGCAGCCGCGTCATGTCCAAACGCAATCGCCCCTGATTTGTTGCCGCCCTTGCCAGCGCTGCCATGCTTGGTGGCAACGCAGCCGTCGCTCAGGATAATGACGGCTGGAGCGGTGAGGCCGCATTCAGTGCAGGCTATGCGACCGGGAACAGTGAAACCACAGATCTCGGGCTTGGCATTGATGTCGCGCGCAAGCAGGGCGTCTGGACTTACCAATTCGTGGCTGACGGTGAATATGGAGAGCAGGACGGTGCCGAAAGCCAGAACCGGTATTTGCTTTCCGGGGATGTTGATCGCCAGCTCAATGACAAGCTGTTTGCGTTCGGCCGGACATCAAATGAAGTTGACCAGTTCACAGGCTTGGGCAGCCGCACGTTCGTGGGTGGTGGCCGCGGCTATCACATCTACGATAGTGAACAGACCAAATGGACTGTGCGGGCTGGTCCGGGCGTAAAGATCGACCAAGTGCATTTTCCGGTGGGCGCGGCGCTCATGGTTCCAACAGACACAGTTTCGTCATTTGGGGCTGTTGCCCGTTCTGCGTTGGGTCACAAGCGCAACGACAATGTCAAATTCACCAATGAGACCGGCGTAATGTAGGGTGAAACATCGACGCAAATCGAAAACATGGTTGCCCTTATGGCATCTGTTTCAAGCGCCATATCAGCACGCATGTCGTTCAATAGGGATCCTGCCGACGGCTTTGAGGACACTGATACAGACCTGAGGGTCGCACGCGTCTATGGCTTCGGCAAATAAGCGGGTCAGCGCGAGACATCCGGCCGCCAGCGCATCGAAACCAAGAAATCGCAGCTGCGGTTTATGCCGTCGCTGTCCCCGATACTGGATACGGCGGCCTGGTCTGAGAACGAGAAGTACGCGAAGCCCAAGCCCGTTCTTAGTTTCGAATTGATGTGGTAAGCCGCGCCAGCAAAAACATTGCCCTACGTGCTGATGTGCGTGTCTTTGCCGATGACGATGAAATCCGGATTGATGTCGGCAGGGCCTTTGACGTCGCAGTCCAGGATCCCGCCACCGATACCGATACCAACGAATGGACGCAGTTTCCTTTCCGGTCGGAAATCCCGGAACAGGTGGAGGCCACACGCACGCGCGTCGAAATCACCCTTGGTGGTCAATGCGCCATTCAGAGCGGTAATCTTGGCCCATCGGTGCCAATACTCGGCTTCAACGCGCCATACGTCCAAGAAGCGGTAACCCACCGCGCCGCCGAATTGGCGGCTGGCCGAAAAACAAATATTGTTCTGATCGTTGATCGCACCATAACCCCGAAAGGCAACTTAGCCCATCTTCCTCCAGGGCCTGCGCCTGGGCTATTGCGGCAAATCATAAAACAGCCGAAGCGGAGAGGGCAGCTCTCATCATCAGGCAGTGCGTCCAAGGGCGCAAATAGCGCACTGAGCGGCTCTCAGACGCGTGTCGAAATTACCGACCTTTTCCTATGAACCGGATTTGAGACGCCGCGCAACGGCGCACGCCATCATCGTCCCCAGTTCCGGCCCTTCGAGGGGATAGAGGTAGGGTTCGATCAGTTCCAGTTCCATGAGCAGCAAACGCCCGTCCGGGCCTCTCAGCATATCGACCCGCCCGTAGAGCGGCGCATCGTCAAGCATTGAGATGACAGATGTGGCGGCCGCAAGATCTTCAGGTGACGGCGAGATGGCTAGCTCCGTGCCGCCATATGTCGACTGAATGCGGTAATCCCCCGGAGCAGCTCTTTTGAGCAAGGCATGGCAGAACGCGCCATCGACGAAGATGAAGCTGATTTCGCCCTCGTCCTGGATCATCTTCAGAAAAGGTTGGACCATCATTGCGTGCGTCATGTCAGCAATTGGGTCGCCGCGCTTCAGGCGGTTCTGGTCCGCCGCGCCGGCACCGATTTGCCGCTTGAACACAAGATCGTCGCTTCCGAGTTCATCAAACGCCGCCGCCGCGCGTTCTGGTGTCGCCGCGTCGAGCCAGAGTGTCGGAATCAGTCTGGCCCCCTTGGCCTCCATTTCCCTGAGATAGGTCTTGCGGCTGTTCCAGCGCACGAGTGCGGCGCTGTTGAACAATGTCGTGAGGGCGCCGATCCGTTCCAGAGTGGTCAGGAATTCGTCGATTCTGTCCCAATAGTCCCACGTCGTTCCGATAATGGCGGCGTCGAATGATGACCAGTCAACGTCTGGGTCATCCCAGGCCAGATCGTGCAGGCGCATGCCAAGTGCCGCGAAGGGCGGGGCCAGCGCATCCATCATGTAGTCATGCTCAAACGCGTCGCTGCGACGTGCCGCAGACCCGGGCAGGGTGACGCGCGATGAGAGGTATGCGATCTTCATGGTCGCCGTTTAGCATGACGCGTGGTTGCGTCCAGCGGCCTTGTCTGGCAATCGGCGGTTTTGGAATTCAAGGCAAAGTAATCATGACCTCCACCCGTTTTGACGTTGTCGGCTTGGGCAATGCGATTGTTGACGTTCTGTCGCGTGCAGATGACGGCTTCCTTGAAGAGTGGGGCATCCAGAAAAACGCGATGAACCTGATCGAGGAGCCGCGCGCCCACGCCCTGACGGCTGCTGCAAAAAACCCGATCATCACGTCGGGCGGTAGTGGCGCGAACACCATTGCCGGCATCGCAAGCTTCGGCGGAACTGCGGCTTATATCGGCAAGACGGCAAATGATGACCTCGGGCGGCAGTTCCGTGCCGAGATGGCAAGTACAGGTGTGCCATTCGCAACCCATCCGCTCGACACCGGTCCGGCAACCGCGCGCAGCATCATCTTTATCAATGAAGACGGCGCGCGCAGCATGAACACGTTCCTTGGCGCGTCGGTCCTGTTTTCGAAGGATGACGTCGACGAAGAGGTCGTGCGTTCGGGCAAAATTCTCTATCTGGAAGGCTACCTGTTCGACAAGGATGACGCGAAGACGGCCTTCATCCATGCGTCCGAAATCGCTAAGGCGTCTGGACGCCTCGTGGCGCTGACGCTTTCCGACAGTTTCTGCGTCGATCGTCACCGCGACAGTTTTCTTCACCTTGTTCAGGGGCATGTGGATATCCTGTTTGCAAATGAAGAAGAGCTTTTGTCGCTTTATCAGACGCGAGATTTCGACGACGCCATATCGCGCTTGCAGGCCGACACGGCGATCGCTGCGGTCACAAGAAGTGAAAAGGGCTCTGTCGTTATCGGCGACGGTGACCCGATTGTCGTGGCAGCTGAACCCGTAGACAAAGTTGTCGACACGACCGGGGCTGGCGACCAGTACGCGGCAGGGTTCCTTTTCGGATACGCAAAGGGACTGCCGCTTGCGACCTGCGCACGTCTGGGCCATATCGCCGCCGCCGAAGTGATCAGCCATTTTGGACCGCGTCCGGAAGTTTCGCTTGCCGATCTTGCCGTTGCGGCAGGCATCGAAGCCTAGGCGAGCATGCGTTCGACATAGTCCAGACGGTCATGACCGAAGAAAAGCTCGTCTCCGACGAGAAAGCTCGGCGCACCGAATACACCGCGCGCGACGGCTTCATCCGTATTGGCGCGTAGCGTGTCTTTCGCCGCGTCTGAAGCTGCCAGCGCCGCGATCTGATCTGCGTCGAACCCGTTCGCAGAACACATCGTCGCGACAGCGGCCTTGTCGGATGGGTCTAGCGTGTCCGGTTGTCCCCAGCATGCCTGGAAGCAGGTTGTCATGAACCTGAGCTGTTCACCCGGGTCTGGCTGGAGCCCGATGGTCGCCCTGATCAATCCGAGCGTGTTCATCGGAAAGGCGGGATTGGAATGGAAGGGCAATCCAATGTGTTCGGCGCATCGCAGGATATCGCGGTTCATGTAAGCGCCCTTGGCGGGCACCATCCCGGGCGGCCGATTCCCGGTTGCCTGCATGACACCGCCCAGGAACATGGGCCTGAAGACCAGCGTCGCGGCGGTCCTTTCGGCCACGCCTTGCGCAACGGGGAGCGCGAGATAGGCTGTCGGACTGACATAGTCGAAAAAGAACTCGAACGACTTTGTCATGCTTTGCCCCCGAATCATGATTAAGTCCTGTTTCGGAACTTAGTAAATTTCAGGGCGACGTGTCACGCATGAAATGGTCAGAACTTTCAGAAAACTGGTGTCCGGTTGCGCGGACGCTTTCGGTCTTGGGGGACCGGTGGACCCTGCTCATCCTGCGGGACTGTTTCCTGGGCCTGTCGCGGTTCGAACAATTTGCCGAGTCGAGCGGCATGACGCGCCATATTCTTGCCGACAGGCTGAAAAGACTTGTCGAGGCCGGCGTGCTCGCCAAGCAATCCTACTCCGTCGCGCCGAAGCGCTATGATTACGTTCTCACGCAAAAGGGGCAGGAACTTGCTCCGGCCATGATGACCCTTCGCGATTGGGGAAAGAAGCATTTACCCGTCCGAAGGGCGACGGCAAACTGACTTTCCCGGCCTAGAGAATGAACTTCGAGAGGTCGGCATTGCCAGCCAGGCTGGCGACGCGTTCGTTCACGTAGTCCGCCGTTATGATGATCGTTTCGCCCGACTTGTCCGGCGCATCGAAACTGATTTCGTCAAGCAGCCGTTCCAGAACCGTCTGCAACCGGCGCGCGCCGATGTTTTCGACTGAATTGTTCACAGCCTCGGCAAGGTCGGCCAGGCGATCAATCGCGGCGTCCTCGAATTCCAGCGTGACGTTCTCAGCCGCCATCAGCGCCTGATATTGCTTGATCAGGCTGGCTTCCGGTTCAACGAGGATGCGGCGCAGGTCATCGCGTGACAGAGGTTCGAGTTCGACCCGGATTGGCAGGCGGCCCTGAAGCTCAGGCAGAAGGTCAGAAGGTTTCGACAGGTGAAAGGCGCCCGATGCGATGAACAGGATATGGTCCGTCTTCACGGCGCCGCGTTTCGTTGACACTGTCGTGCCCTCGATCAGCGGCAGCAGATCGCGCTGAACCCCTTCGCGGCTGACGTCGGCGCCGCCCTGTCCCTTGCGGACCGCGACCTTGTCGATCTCGTCCAGGAACACGATTCCGTCTTGTTCCACCGAATGCACTGCCTCGCGAACGATGGCATCTTCATCGAGCAGGCGATCGGCCTCTTCCTCCAGCAGCGGGCGATAGGCTTCCTGAACCGTGGTGCGGACGCGCTTGCTGCGCCCTCCCATGGCCTTTCCCAGGATGTCAGACAGGTTGATCATTCCCATCGATCCGCCTTGGCCTGGAATATCGAGCATCTGCATCGGGTTTGCGGAATCCGAAACGTCGATGTCTAACGGCTTGTCGTCCAGCTCCCCGGACCGCAACTTGCGCCGGAACGCCTCGCGCGTCGACGTCTGTGCGTCTTCACCGACCAGTGCATCAAGCAGGCGTTCTTCGGCCGCGTCCTTGGCCTGCTGGGACACGCCAGCGCGCTTCTGTTCGCGGATCATGCCGATCGCGGTCTCGACCAGGTCGCGAATAATCTGTTCGACGTCGCGGCCGACATAACCGACTTCGGTGAACTTTGTGGCTTCAACTTTCAGGAAGGGTGCATTGGCGAGCTTGGCGAGCCGGCGCGACACTTCAGTCTTGCCCACGCCCGTCGGCCCGATCATCAGGATGTTCTTGGGCGTGATTTCGTTGCGCAGCGATTCAGGCGCCTGTTTGCGGCGCCACCGGTTGCGCAGGGCGATTGCGACGGCGCGTTTAGCCCCGTTCTGTCCGACAATGTGGCGATCAAGCTCGGCGACGATTTCGCGGGGAGTCAGGTTTTGCATACGGGTCTTTCAGGACATAATGGTGTGCCGGCGACAGGACAGGTCAGATATCGAGTGTCTCAAGCGTGAAATTTGCATTGGTATAGACACAGATGTCAGCAGCGATCTGCATCGCCTTGCGTCCGATGACTTCGGCATCGGCTTCGTATTCATACAGGCCACGCGCCGCCGCGAGGGCAAAATTGCCGCCTGATCCGACAGCGACCACGTTATGCTCAGGCTCAAGCACATCCCCGGCGCCGGTGATCACGAGCGTGATGTCCTTGTCAGCCACGATCAGAAGCGCTTCAAGTTTTTGGAGGTATTTTTCGGTCCGCCAGTCCTTCGCGAGTTCGACGGCTGCCCGCTGAAGCTGCCCGGGATGGCGCTCGAGTTTCGCCTCCAAACGCTCGAACAGCGTGAATGCGTCGGCAGTCGCACCGGCAAACCCTGCGAGGATGTCTCCGCCCGCGATGCGCCGCACCTTGCGTGCATTGCCCTTCATAATCGTCTGTCCCATCGAGACTTGGCCGTCACTTAAAATAGCCAATTTGCCCGCTTTACGCACGGCAAGGATCGTCGTGCCATGCCAGACCGCATCAGATTTTATATTGTGTTTCATGCTCCCAGATGTGGCCGATTAGGCACGCCAGCGCAAGACATCCGAATTCATCTGTCATGTGTTGGCAGAGTGTCACATAACTGTCGCGGATGACCTTTAAGGGGGCGTCATTAACGGGGAATTCGGACTGGATGGTTCAGCAGCTTGGCCATTTGCCCATGGGTTGGTTGATGCTTGCGTTGCTCGCAATGCTTGCGTCAGGCGGATTTTTCGTGGGCCGCGTCCTGGCAGAACGGTTTTCGGGGCCCGGGTCCGCGCGCGTCCACTCAAGACCCAATTATCATGGCTACTACGTTGCGATGTGGACCTTCGTCCCGGCAATGGTTGTGGCGCTCGGCTATGGTCTCTTCGGCGATGGCCTCGTCCGGTACATGCTTTCGAGCGAGTTGCCGGCCAATTTCCAGGACATGCCGCGCGTCGAGCTCGACGTGTACCTGAACGCGATTGCACGCGCCGCATTCCATCAAGGCTATTCCGGCGCAGACCGCGTTTTCTCGGCGATCACGAACCGGTTCTTGGAACTTCAGGGACTTATCAAGGCCTCGACGATTGTGCTTGCCTTGGTCTGTGCAGCCACAGGATTCCTGCTGGCGCGCCGCCGTGTCGCACCGGGCTTCCGGGCGCGCAATCGCGTGGAAGGCGGAATTGAGATATTTTTGTTCCTGTGTGCCGCCATAGCGATCGCGACGACAATCGGGATTGTTGCGTCACTCCTGTATGAAAGCCTTCGCTTCTTCGCGGAGATACCGATCTGGGAGTTTCTGTTTGGCACGCGCTGGAACGCGCAAACGAGCGCCGAATTCGGGGCTCTGCCACTGTTCTTCGGAACCTTCATGATCGCGCTGATCGCGATGCTGATCGCCGCGCCCGTCGGCCTGTTTGCGGCGATTTACCTGTCAGAGTATGCGGGGCCAAAAGTTCGCGCCTGGGTCAAGCCGATCCTCGAGATTCTCGCGGGCATCCCGACGGTCGTCTATGGTTTCTTCGCCTTGCTCGTGGTCGCGCCAGCCATCCGCTCTGTCGCCATATGGATCAACACGACACTGATTTCGACAGGGCTGGCAAGCGAGCCACTGCTGGCCGCGCAGCCGACGAGTGCACTTGCGGCGGGCCTTGTGATGGGCATCATGGTGATCCCGTTCGTGTCATCCCTTTCCGATGATGTGATCAACGCTGTGCCGCAAACATTACGCGATGCAGCCTATGCAATGGGCGCGACAAAATCAGAGACCGTCAAGCATGTGGTTCTGCCGGCTGCGCTGCCAGGCATCATTGCATCACTTCTTCTGGCGGTTTCGCGCGCCATCGGTGAAACGATGATCGTGGTCATGGCGGCTGGCCAGCGCGCCCGCATCTCAGCTGACCCGACAGCCGACCTTACCACGATCACGGTCCAGATCGTGGCCCTGCTGACAGGTGAGATGGAGTTTGACAGCCCAAAAACCCTGTCCGCCTTCGCGCTTGGCTTGGTTCTTTTCGTGGTTACGCTATTCTTCAACCTGATCGCCCTCCGGGTCGTCCAGAAGTATCGTGAAAAATATGACTGACGTCGCTCCAGCCCCCTTCAGGAATGAGAAAGCGCTGCGCCGGCTAAAGAAGCGGCGCGCGGCTGACGCGCGTTTCAGGCTGTACGGCCTGTCTGCAATCGCCTTCGCTTTGCTGGCACTGTCGGTGCTTGTCGCGTCAATTGGCTTTCAGGCCATTTCTGCTGCAACATATCACAAGGTGCGCTTTGACGTTGTTCTCGACCCGGCCGTGATTGCCCCAACGGGCAAAGACACTTCTGCGGATATTTCACGCAACGTGGATGGCTTTTACGCGCTCATCCGCTCAAATCTTCAAGCTACCTTTCCCGAAGCCGCCGAAGATCGCATGGCCACACGCCAACTGGGTGATCTGGTTACACGTCTTGCCGTCTTGCCAGCGGCGAAATGGGTGTCTGAAAACCCTTCGCAGATCGGCCAGACGGCAACGATCAAGGTACCACTCAGTGACGATCTCGACCTCTATCTCAAGGGTGCTGTTTCGAAAGAATTCCGTCTTCGACTGGGAGACATCAGCGCGGTGACGGAAGCTGCGCCTCGGCAAGTGCGCCTGACAGGAGATGGCGCGTTCAAGGCGCTTCAGTCCCTTATCGCTGTGCAGCGTCAGGACGTGGGCGATGCGGTTGATGCGCGATCGATTCTGATCTCTGCGGGTTCAACGACCGGACGTATCATGCGCTTGGACGCTGACGCAGCCGAGGTGACACTTCTGACCGGCTCGGCATCCGATTTCAGCAATGTCCGTCCAATGGCACGGATGATCGCGCTGCCTGAAACAGAACGAAATGTGTCAGATCTGCAGATTGCATGGACCCTTGCCCTCAAGGATAAGGGACACATTTCGCGCGTGCCCCACACAAGTCTTCTGACCCATACAGACAGCACGTATCCCGAATTGGCCGGCGCACTTGCGGCAATCGTCGGGTCACTGCTCACCATGATGGTGACGGCATTCATTGCCATTCCTATCGGTATATTTGCCTCGGTCTATCTGGAGGAGTTCGCGCCCCGTAACCGTCTGACCGAGATCATCGAAGTCAACATCAACAATCTTGCAGCTGTTCCGTCGATTGTGTTCGGCCTGCTTGGCGCTGCTGTGTTTCTCGGCTTCTTCGGCCTGCCACGGTCGGCGCCTCTTGTGGGGGGTCTCGTGCTGGCGCTTCTGACGCTGCCCACGATTATTATTGCGTCGCGCGCGGCATTGAAGTCAGTGCCGCCTTCGATTCGCGCCGCAGCGCTCGCCGTCGGCGCCTCGAAAATGCAGTCCGTCTTTCATCACGTACTGCCTGTCGCCGGGCCAGGGATATTCACCGGCGCGATCCTCGGAATGGCCAGGGCACTGGGCGAGACCGCGCCTTTGCTGTTGATTGGCATGGTGGCGTTCGTGGCGGATGTGCCGGCCGGTCCAACAGATGAAGCGACGGCGCTTCCCGTGCTCGTCTACAGCTGGTCAACAAATGCAGAGCGTGCCTGGGAACCGATGACAGCAGCCGTCATCGTCATCCTTCTCATGTTCCTGGTTACGATGAACGGCATTGTCGTCTTGCTGCGGCGGCGGTTTGAGCGGAGATGGTAATGGAAACCACTATGACAGAGAGCCGCGACGTGTCGGCGGCAGGGATCACCATGGACGAGACGCAAGGCCTTACCTTTCCACGGATCGCGTGCAAGAACATCGATGTTTTCTACGGTGACAAGCAGGCGATCTTCGATATCTCCCTGCCGATTCCGGATCGTTCCGTCACGGCGCTGATCGGTCCGTCCGGCTGCGGCAAGTCAACCTTCCTGCGTTGCCTGAACCGGATGAATGACACGATCGAGTCCTGCAAGGTCACCGGCGAAATCATCATGGACGGCGAGAATATCAACGACCCGGACATCGACCCAGTTCTGCTTCGGTCGCGCGTCGGCATGGTGTTCCAGAAACCGAATCCGTTTCCGAAGTCGATCTATGACAACATCGCTTATGGTCCACGCATTCACGGGCTGGCTGCATCTCGCGAAAACCTCGACGCGATCGTCGAAAAAAGTCTTCGCCGGGCCGGTCTTTGGGACGAAGTCAAAGATCGTTTGACCTCGCCCGGTAACAGCCTTTCGGGTGGTCAACAGCAGCGCTTGTGCATCGCCCGCGCCATCGCGGTGAGACCGGAAGTGATCCTCATGGACGAGCCATGTTCAGCGCTTGACCCTGTCGCAACCGCGCGCATTGAAGAACTCATCGACGAATTGCGCAAGCGTTACTGTATCGTCATCGTGACCCACTCAATGCAACAGGCGGCCCGTGTGTCGCAACGCACCGCCTTCTTCCATATGGGCGAACTCGTCGAAATGGGTGAAACTGACCAGATTTTCACCAATCCACGCGAACGCCGCACCGAGGATTACATCACGGGTAGGTTCGGCTAGGGTCTTGAGCATGTCTGATCATATTGTTTCTGCTTTCACCGAAGAACTCGACACGCTCGCGGCGGATATCCTGCGCATGGGCGGTATCGTCGAGACCATGATCCTGGATGCCTGCGCGGCGGTAAACAAGAACGACGTGGACGGTGCACGCGATGTGGTCGCGCGTGACAAGCAGGTCGACAAGATTGAAGCCGATGTGGAGCGCCAGATCGTCAGCCTGATCGCCCGTCGCCAACCCATGGCGCATGACCTTCGCGCCATCTTTTCCGCATTGAAAGTGGTGGGCGAACTCGAACGTATCGGCGACCTGTCGAAGAACATTGCCAAACGCACGCAGCGGCTGGACGAAAATGTCGGGGCGTCGATGCGCAAGGGCATCTATCGCATGGCCAGCCCGGTTTCGCGGCAGCTCAACATGGTTCTGGATGCTTACGCGACGGGCAATGCCGCAGCCGCAAAAGCTGTCTGGGAAGGCGACGAAGACATCGACCAGCATTATAACTCGCTGTTCCGGGAAATGCTCACCTACATGATCGAAGACCCCCGGACGATCGGGGCAGGCGCGCACATGCTGTTCATGGCCAAGAACCTTGAACGCATAGGCGATCACTGCACGAATATTGCCGAGTTCGTATACTTTCAGGCAACCGGGGAATACCTCTTGTCAACTGACCGACCGAAGACCCCCCATTTGGACGGCTGAGGGCCGTTTACAAGGAAGACAGAATGAAACCTTTCGTGCTCATCGCAGAAGACGAGAGCGCCGTCTCTGAACTGTTGCTCTACAACCTCCAGAAGGAAGACTACGAAGTCGCCATTGCGGCGGATGGCGAAGAAGCCTTGATGATGATCGATGAACGTGCACCCGACCTGATCCTTCTCGACTGGATGCTTCCCAAGGTCAGCGGCATCGAAGTGTGCCGGCGCATTCGTAGCGGCGGCGCCAATCCAAATATGCCAATCATCATGCTCACCGCGCGCGGCGAAGAAAGCGACCGAATTCGCGGGCTTGATACGGGCGCAGACGATTACGTCACCAAACCCTTCTCGACTACTGAGCTGATGGCGCGTGTGCGGGCTGTGCTAAGACGTATTCGCCCCGGTCTCAAGGAAGACAAAATCTCGGTCGGCGACATTGTCATCGACCGCGTCGCGCACCGCGTCATGCGTAATGACGGGGAGATCCATCTTGGCCCGACCGAATTTCGCCTGCTCGACTATTTCATGCAACACCCGGGGCGTGTGTTCTCACGCGAGCAGTTGCTGGATACGGTTTGGGGATCAGATGTGTATGTCGAAGCCCGTACAGTCGATGTACATGTCGGTCGCCTGCGCAAGGCGCTCCGGCAGGACGGCGGCGAGGATCCCATCCGCACCGTCCGCTCTGCTGGCTACGCGCTTCGCGGAGACTAGAAAATCTCGTTCAGGAAATCGGTGAGCGATGCGAAACTGCGCCGGTCGGCATCGCCATTGTAGACTGTACCCATATTGACGTCATTTGCGCCGAGCGTTGTGAACGCGTGCATGGACTGTCCATGCGCATGAAGTTGCCAGTCGGCACCGGCGCCGTCCATTTCCTTCGCGATCGCCAGGACATCCTGCGGCGTGGCCATCGGGTCCTGCCAGCCGTGCTCGATGAGCACTTTCGTTTTGATCGTGGGGGAAGGGAGGTTTTCCGCAGGTCGCAACAGGCCATGGAACGCGCAAACGCCCAAAACATCATGGCCGGCGCGCGCCATGTCGAGAACGCTAAGCCCGCCAAAGCAATAGCCTATGGCAGCGGCTTTGCTGCTATTCAGGCCATCCTGGGCCTTTGCGGCAGCCAGGCCGCCAGCGAGGCGTTTCTGAAGCTCTGCGCGGTCGCCAACGAGCGGGTTCATCAGGGCCTGGCATTCCTCGACACTCGCGCCGCGCTTGCCCTTGCCGTAAACATCCAAGGCAAAGGCCGCATATCCGAGTTTGTCGGCAACAAGCTGGGCCTTTTGGCGTTCATTGTCGCCAAGACCGCCCCAGGCATGCGCGATCACGACGAGCGGCACATTCGATTTCCCGGCTGGACGGACACAGAAGCCCTCATACGGTTTGCCATCTACCTGATAATCAACTGCGCTCATCTGTTTCATCCTCTTGTTGTTTGCGTGGCCAGATACACGCCATTCCCTGCTGCGTTTCAAGCCCGGCAGCGATTAGTATGCGCTTTCTAGACTTCTATCTTATGTCTGGCCCCATTGGACAACCACGAAGGAGCCACACAATGGCAAAGTCGAAAGCGAAAGCAAAAACCAAGGCCCAGGCGAAAGCCCAGAAGATCGGCAAGGCAATTGAGGCCAATTCCGCCGACATGGCGCACAAAATCTGGCTTGCAGGCGTCGGCGCCTACGGCAAGGCCTATGACAGCGCACTGGCGGGTGCGAATGTCCTGAACACGCAGTCTGCCGATGTCTTTGAAGACCTGGTCAAGCGTGGCGCTGAAATTGAAAACGATGTCCGCTCACGCCTGGGCGGCGACGAACGCGTTCTCAAGGCTGGCCAGCAAATGGCCAAGGCGGCCGCTGGTGCCCGTGAATTCCGGGTACAGGCCCGCGACCAGTTTGAGGCCCGCATGGATCGCATGCGCGACCTGCTCGGCGTCAAGGGACTCGGCACCAAGGGCGAGAAGATCCATAAGAAGCTTGAAAAGCTTGAGGACGAAGTGTCCGAGATCGCCTCAAAGGCAAAGGCTTTCAAGGGCGACGTCAACCTCAAGGCACGCCTCTCGCGCCTTACTGCCGAGATTGAGGCCGTTGCGGGCGAAACGGGCGCAGAAGTTGCCAAGACAGCGAAAAAGTCTGCCAAGAAGACGTCTGCCGCCGTCAAGCACGCCGTCGCCCCCAGGGCCGACACCAAGGTCAAAGCCAAAGCAAAGGCGACTGTCACTGATGACCTCTCGAAGATCACAGGCGTCGGTCCTGCGCTTGTGAAGAAGCTGACAGCTGAAGGCATCACGACCTACGCCCAGATCGCCGCTCTCAAGAAAGCTGATATCGACCCCCTCGACGAGAAGATCGGCGCACGCGGCCGGATCACACGGAACGCCTGGGTGAATCAGGCAAAAGCCCTGATGAAATAGGGCCGACGAGACGGATGGGCGGCTTCAGAACCAAGCTGCCCATCTTCTCATGCAAGCGTGCCTTCATAGGGGTCAATCATGCGGGAGAGCGCGCCGAAGCCGGGCTCGCCCATATATGGCACGATCAGGCACATCACCTGGAACACGGTCTTGTGAATCAGGCTGGGGCCGTCATGCACCGCGTTCCCGATGGAGTCATTGGCCAGCCAGAACGTGATCGACATCATGACCTGGTCCGTCAGCGCCGCCTTGAGGCGCGGATCGAGTTGCAGCACATCGCTCTCGGCGAGATCATGCAGCACGCGCGTGATGGTCCGGCGCTTTTCGGCAACGATTGCGCGGAACCGGAGAGCAAGGTCAGGATAGCGGTCAAGCAGGACGCCGAGGTCGCGGTAGAAGAAGCGGAAATCGTAGATCTCTTCGAGAATGATATAAAGGTAGACCCAATTGTCCTCGATGGACGTTACGCCGCCCTTGGAGCCCCGCAGGATGACGCGCATCTCGTCCTCGAAGGCGCCGAACAAGGTCTGGATGATCGCGTCCTTGCCCTTGAAATGGTAGTAAAGGTTACCCGGACTGATTTCGAGTGCGTTTGAAATATCGACAGCCGTCTGCTGTGCCTCACCTTCCTGATTGAAGAGAAGTAGGCTGGTTTGAAGGATGCGATCGCGCGTTTTCATGGCTCTACTTGCATTTTGGCACGCAAATATCACTATGGAACGAATATTGTCTAAAATATTACACGTCTCTCTTTCCGGAATCGAAAGGGAAAATAACTAGGTTGGCGGCGCAAGGCACAGGTGTCAGCGCAAGACCGGTGCATAGACTCAGGAGCGAAAATGCCGACACCACAGGAAGAGATTGCCAGGAATGCTGCTGAAAGCACGACGGCGCTGAACCCGCTCATGGGCGGCATAAACCGGCAGGAACTTTTGGGCGCCGTCGCCATGATGCTGCGGTCCACCATGACAAACCCGCTCACAACCGCGAAGACCGCCGGCAAGATAACGGCTGAAAACGCCAAGATCCTGATCGGCAAGTCGGATCGCAAGTCAAACCGCAAGGACCGCCGCTTCCAGGACCCGGCCTGGGAACACAATCCGTTCTACAAGCGCGGCATGCAGGCCTATCTCGCTACCCAAGAGCACCTCAATGAATGGGTTGGCGACCTCAAGATGAACGAGCTTGAGCACGCGCGGGCCAAATTCGTGATGGGCATGATCACGGATGCGATGGCGCCAACCAATACGCTGATCGGAAACCCTGCTGCCACCAAGCGCGTCGTCGATTCCGGCGGCATGTCGCTCCTGAAAGGGCTGCAGAACCTCTATACGGACCTCACGAAAAACGGCGGCATGCCGTCTCAGGTCGACAAGCGTCCGTTCAAGGTGGGCGAAAACCTTGCCATGTCCAAAGGCTCGGTCGTCTGGAAGAACGATCTTCTGGAACTGATCCAGTATGCGCCAACGCGCGAAAAGGTGCACAAGATACCGATCCTGATCATCCCGCCGCAGATCAACAAATACTATGCCAACGACCTGACCCCCCAAGCATCGATCGTGCAATTCCTGCTGTCCCAGGACCTGCAGCCGTTCATCGTGTCCTGGCGCAATCCGACCAAGGAACATGCTGAGTGGGGCCTTACCGACTATGTCGACAGCCTCATCCAGGCCAGCGAAGTCATTCGCATGATCACCAAGTCGTCCAAGATCAATGTGGGCGGAGCCTGCTCAGGCGGTATCACCACGGCAACGTTCGCAAGCCTTCTGGCCGCCGCCGATGACAAGCGTATCAATGCATTGACATTCATGGTCTGCGTCCTCGACCCGAAACGCGACGACAGTGACCTTGGTCAGATCGTCTCCGACGGCAGCCTCGAGATCGCCCGCAAATATTCGAAACGAAAGGGAATCCTGAAGGGCGACGACCTCGCCCGCATGTTCGCCTGGATGCGCCCGAACGACCTGATCTGGAACTATGTGGTCAACAACTACCTGATGGGCGAAGACCCGCCACCCTATGACGTTCTCTTCTGGAACAATGACACGACGAACCTGCCGGCCCAGCTGCATTCGGATTTTCTGGATTTCGGCATGACGCAACCTTTCGCCAATCCCGGCAGGGTCGATATCGCCGGACACAAGGCCGATCTGACCAAAGTCACGTGCGATGCGTTTGTTGTTGCCGGTCTCACCGATCACATCACGCCGTGGAAGGCCTGCTATCGCACGCCATCACTTCTCGGATCGAAGACTATTGAGTTTGTCCTGTCCTCGAGCGGTCACCTCCAATCTCTCATCAACCCGCCCGGAAACCCGAAAGCAAAGTATTTCGCTAGTTCTGAGATCAAGCCGACCGCTGATGAGTGGGCTGCGACGGCTGAAGAACATGCCGGATCCTGGTGGCCGCGCTGGGGTGCGTGGCTAAAGGCGCGTTCGGGCGCGCTGAAGGTGTCACCCAAGTCTTGTGGCAGCGAGGCATTCCCTCCACTTTATGCGGCACCGGGCAAGTACGTCTTTGACGCATAGCGCGCCCGACGTGCCGCACAGACCAAGGAACCAGCTCATGGCCGCAACTGAACCGCGCCCGAGAATCACGATGCAGGATATTGACGGCGTCATGCTGCGTACGGCCTTCTGGGCTGCCCGGCAGGATGAGGGCAAGCGTCCGCTTCTGTTCTTCAACGGAATCGGCGCCAACCTTGAGCTGACCCACGCCCTTGGCGACATGTTTCCCGATCGCGACATCATCACCTTTGATGTGCCAGGCGTTGGCAAGAGTCCGGTCACCCAATGGCCATACCGGCCATGGATGCTGGCTCGCTGGGCCCGCAAGCTGCTTGATCAGTTCGGAATCGATGAGGTCGACGTGATGGGTGTTTCCTGGGGCGGGGCGCTCGCCCAGCAGTTCGCCTTCCAGTATCGTAACCGCGTCGGCAAACTCATCCTCTGCGCCACCACGGCCGGCATGACCATGATCCCCGGCAAACCCAAGTCGCTCTCCAAGATGGTTGATGCCCGTCGGTACACCGATCCGAACTATATGCAGGACAATTTCGCGACGCTCTACGGCGACGCGGCAGACGCGCAGGCTGGCGAGCATATTACCCGCCTGATGCCGCCCGATCCGAAGGGCTATGTCTTCCAGCTTCTCGCCTTTATCGGCTGGTCAAGCCTGCCATTCATCCGTTTTCTGCGCATGCCTGCGCTCGTGATGATGGGTGACAAGGACTCGATTGTGCCGGTGGCCAATGGCCACATCCTGAAAGTGGCGCTGCCGAATTCGCGTCTCCACATTGTGGAGGGCGGTGGCCACTTGTTTTTGGTGACCCGGGCAGACGAGACGGCCAGTGTCATCCGTGGCTTCCTCGAAGAACCGCACGCATTTCAGGGCCAGGCGGCGGCCTAGATCGCCATCAGGTCATCGGCCAGTTTCTGGACGGCCGCATAATCGATCTTGCCCGTCCCGAGAACGGCGATCTCCGGAACATGGAATACCCGGCGAGGAACGGACAGTTCGGGAACACCATGGTTCTTGGCCCAGGCGAGTATGTCAGCCCGATTGCAGTCTTTTGAATCACTCAACAGGATGATTTGTTCGCCTTTGCGCGGGTCGGGCATGGTGACGGCTGCGTGCAGGTTTTCAGGCCATACGGCGCTGGCACAATTTTCCACCACAGCCAATGACACCATCTCGCCACCAATCTTTGCAAATCGTTTTACGCGGCCCATGATCCGGATGAAGCCCTCATCGTCGATCGCAACAATGTCGCCCGTATCGTGCCAGCCGCCTTCGGGCCGCTCCAGCACGCCTGGTCGGGATGGCCTTAGGTAGCCAAGCATGATGTTCGGACCGCGTATCTGAAGCCGACCACCATCAACAATGCCATCAACAGGGATCAGCATCGATTCCATGTCGGCCATCAGCTGTCCGACTGTGCCCGGCTTGTTATGCTCCCATTGATTGGCAGCCACGACGGGGGATGCTTCCGTCGCCCCATAACCTTCCAGAATTTCGATTTCGAACTTCCGGCGAACCAGCGCACGCGTTTCGTCTTTCACGCGCTCTGCTCCGCATACGGCCAGCCGTATCGAGCTCATGTCGCCGTCGGCGCCGGTCCGGGCATATTGGGAGATGAACGTGTCTGTCGCCAGAAGGATTGTTGACCCATTGCGCCGTATGCGCTTGACGATCTCACGTGGCTGCAGGGGCGTCGGGTGGAACATGACCTGGACGCCTGCCACGATTGGCAGGATGGCGCCGACGGTCAGGCCGAAGCAGTGAAACGTCGGCAGGGGATTGAACACCTTGTCGGTTTCTGGGCTCAGACCGATATGTGCGCGTACTTGTTCGACATTGGCCATGACATTTTCGTGGCTCAGGACGACACCCTTGGGGTCGCCTTCTGTGCCGGACGTAAACAAGATAACAGCGGGCGATTTGTATCGCGGCTTGGAACGGAACAGGCCGGGCATGATGGGCCCCAGTGCCGCCGCAACCTTGTTTGCCAGAGTAAGTGCCTCTCGGACGTCTTCCAGGTAAACGATCTCGGCAACTTTGCTCAGATCGGCAATCAGGGATTGGAGGCCGCCGAGTTCGACAAACTTGTGGGCCGTGACGATCCGTTTGACGCCAGCAGCCGTCATGGCTGCCTTGAGGTTCGCCGAGCCCGCCGTGAAGTTCAGCATGGCCGGCGTGCGCCCATACGCACTCAGCGCATAGAAGGCGATGACCGCGCCGGCGCCGGTGGGCAGCATGACGCCGACGGATTCACCCCGCGATGTGCCTTTTTTCAGGGCCGCTCCGAGACCGAACGCCGCGCGAATGATGTCCTTGTAGGATAGTTCTCGCTCGTCGCCGTCGACGATGATCACTTTCTGCGCGCCAAACGCCTGCTTGGCGCGGAGAAGGGCTGAAAACAGGTCGATATGTGTGCGGGCGGGCTGGTAGGGAATCGGAGATGGGATGGTCACGTTGTTCATCAGTGGCCCTTTGACTTCGTGAGGCGTGGCCTCACGTTTGCAATATTTTGTCACGTAAGGGCCTTTGTGCAACTATTAATGCAAGTTTGCATAGGCAGTCTGCGCGGCATTTCCCTTGATGAATCGCCTGCTCGCGTCCATCTTGCCCGCATGGCAACACTCATTGATCTCACGCCGTCCGGGCGCAAGCACCGGCATCCGGAAAAGCAGGCTCGCCCTGACACGCCGATATTGCGCAAGCCGGACTGGATACGCGTCAAGGCGCCGACTTCGCCAGGCTATGCCGCAACGCGAGATATCGTTAAGTCCAATGGCCTCATCACAGTCTGCCAGGAGGCAAGCTGCCCCAATATCGGTGAGTGCTGGGAAAAGAAGCACGCCACGATGATGATTCTGGGTGATGTTTGCACCCGTGCATGCTCATTTTGCAATGTCTCCACGGGCAAGCCGACGGCGGGTGTGGATGCCGACGAGCCGAGACGCGTCGGCGACGCCGTCGCGGAAATGGGCCTCGAGCACGTCGTCATCACGTCAGTAGATCGAGACGACCTCGAAGATGGTGGCGCGATGCACTTCGTCCACGTTATCAAAGCTATCCGCTCGGCCTCTCCCGGCACGACGATCGAGATCCTGACACCGGATTTCCTGCGCAAGGATGGTTGGGAAAACAGGGTCATCGATGCGCGGCCCGATGTGTTCAATCACAACCTCGAAACCGTGCCGCGCCTTTATCTGAAGATCCGCCCGGGCGCGCGCTACTTTCACTCGCTTCGCCTGCTGCAGAAGGTGAAGGACCGCGACCCGTCGCAATTCACCAAGTCAGGACTGATGGTCGGCCTCGGCGAGACCAGGGAAGAGGTCATGCAGGTGATGGACGACATGCGGTCTGCCGGCGTCGATTTTCTCACCATCGGCCAATACCTGCAGCCGACGCGCAAGCACGCGGCGATTGACCGGTTTGTCACACCTGAAGAATTCAAGGCACTTGAAGAAATCGCGCGCGCCAAGGGCTTCCTCATGGTCTCGGCTACGCCGCTCACGCGCTCCAGCTATCATGCCGGAGAAGACTTCGCCCTTATGCGTGCCGCCCGTGAAGCCAAGCTCGCGGGCCTGCCAGCTTAAAATGCCCCGGTTCTCAAAATCGGTCCGCGTGCCTTACTCAACCACGCAGGCATTCGATCTTGTGTCGGACGTTGCCCGCTATCCGGAATTCATCAAGTGGATCACGGCGCTGCGTGTGTCTGAACATCGTGTCGATGAATCCGGGGTCCGGCATTGCCGGGGCGATGCCGTCGTGGGGTTCAAAGGGTTCGTTGAGCGTTTCTCGACCACGGTCACGGCAGATGTCAGCGAAGGCGCGGTTGTCGCCAGTCTGATCAAAGGGCCATTCAGGCATTTGAAAGCGGAATGGGCGATCGTGCCATTGGCGCGGGGAGGCTGCGATATCGCGCTCCAGATCAATTACGAATTCCGCAACGTGCTCATCGCGATGCTGGCAGCTGCCAACCACGACATCGCCGTCGACCGGATCATGAGTGCGTTTCTCTTGGAAGCGCATAAGCGCTACGCAGATGCGCCTAACGCATCTGCGCCTGGATAAGGTTCAACGCCGTCTCGACGGATGCCAACCGCACTTGGGACCGGCCAACGTCTCCCAGCTGCAACATTTCATGCACCACGGCGCGGTTTTCGCGGGCACACGCAACATGCACGGTGCCGACCGGTTTCATGCGCGTACCGCCGCCGGGGCCGGCGACCCCGGTGATGGCGACAGCGATATTGGCCCGGCTCGCCTCGAGCGCGCCTTCGGCCATCATGCGCGCAACCGGCTCTGACACGGCACCATAATCGGCGATTACATCGCCCGCGATGCCGAGCATTTCTTCCTTCGCCCGGTTCGTATAGGTGACGAAACCGCGTTCGAAGACGGCGGACGAACCGGGAATGTCGGTGAGCAGGGCGGCGAGCAGGCCGCCAGTGCAGCTTTCAGCGGTGCAGATCTTCAGGCGTGCCCGTTCGGCATCGTCGAGGATCAGCATAGCGAGATTTCTGAGGCGGGCTGGAAACATGGCGTGAGACTAGCGCGCCGCAACCAAAGGCACCAGCACTGCGATGGCCTCTGCGGCAATTCCCTCGCGTCGCCCGGTGAATCCAAGCCCTTCCGTGGTCGTCGCCTTGACGCTGACAGCCGACAGCGCAAGGCCTAGCAGTTCAGCCGTGCGGATCCGCATCGCCTCGCGATGTGGTTTTACTTTTGGCGCCTCGCAGATCACCGTAATGTCGCAACTCGACACGGCATAGCCTTCGGCCTCGGCCAATCGCACCGATTCCTTCAGGAAGATCGCGCTATCCGCATTCTTCCAGCGCTCGTCTGAGGGTGGGAAATGGTCCCCGATGTCGCCCAGTGCGACCGCGCCAAGAATCGCATCCGTCAGCGCGTGCCAGGCGGCATCGGCATCGGAATGCCCTTTCAGCTTGGCGTCATGCGCGATCGCCACACCACACAGCGTGACATGATCGCCTGGCTCGAAGGCATGAACGTCAAATCCCTTGCCGATCCGAGGAATGGCGCAGACCGGGCTCAACAGACGGGCGACCATGTCAAAATCCTCGGGAAACGTAATCTTGTGAAGGCGCTCGTCGCCGGCAATGAGTTCGACCCGCGCGCCGGTAGCTTCCATCGCCGCAAGGTCGTCCACGAGATCAGCGCCTGCCGCGTCGAGCGCCGAACGAATGGCACCCAACCGGAACGCCTGAGGTGTCTGGACCCGGAACAGGCCGTCGCGGGGCACAGTCAACAGCTTGCCCTCAAGCGAGGTTTTCAAGGCATCCGAAACGGGTAGGGCAGGTGCGACAGCATCGGCCCCGTCCATGGCCTTCAGGAGCGAAGAAATAATCATCTGGCTGAGACCGGGCCTTGCCGCATCGTGGATCAGGACGGGCGTGTCCGGTGGCAGGTCGAGAACGGCCAGCCCATTGCGCACGGACTGGGTTCGCGACGGACCGCCCGGCACCCATACGACCCCCTCACCCCCCCGTTCAGTTTCCCCGCCGACGGACGCGACGACCACGATCAGGCCCACTTGTGGGTGCTCGCGGAAGGCCTCGATCGACCAGTCAAGCACCTGTCGGCCCAGAAGGGTCTCGAATTGCTTGGGCCCGGCGCGCCCTGAGCGCGTCCCTTTGCCTCCCGCAACAATTATGGCAGCGGCCAATGTCATGCCCGGCTTTCTAGGCGAGACCGTCCATTCTGGCCATAGGTCATTGAAAAGCTGCTTTTTCGCATTGCTGCGCGTCTTTTGTGCACTTGCGAAGAGACAAAAAGTCAGAACTATAGAAACATGACTGATTTTAAGGCACCTCAAGTCTGGCTCGCCCCCATGTCGGGAGCGACTGACGCGCCGATGCGCCGGCAAGCCGTTCGCTTCGGCGCGCCCGCTGTTGTATCTGAAATGGTCGCCAGTGAAACGCTCGCGTCTGAGCGGCCAGACATGGTTCGCCGCACCTGCCGCCACGAAGGCGAAGGCTATTGGATCGTCCAGCTCGCCGCGCGCCGTCCTGCAGATATGTATCGCGGTGCCGCATTGATGCGGGATGCCGGTGTGGACGTCATCGACATCAATATGGGCTGCCCCTCCAAACAGGTCACAGGTGGCCAGTCAGGCTCGGCCCTGATGCAGGATATCCCGCTGGCAACCCGCATCATCAGGTCGGCCCTCGACGGCGCTCAGGGTATACCCGTCACGCTCAAGATGCGTCTGGGTTGGGATGACGACAGCCTGAACGCGCCCGAACTCGCCAGCATCGCTGAGGCTTTGGGCGTGCGCATGATCACCGTCCATGGTCGGACCCGCTGCCAGTTTTACACAGGCACGGCGAATTGGGCTGCTGTGCGTGACACCGTCAACGCCGTTTCGCTTCCTGTGATCGTCAATGGAGATATCAATTCCTTGAGCGATGCTGAAGCTGCGCTCGCTGCGTCTGGCGCCCATGGCGTGATGATTGGTCGTGCCGCCATGGGCCGGCCTTGGCTGGCGGGTGAAATCGCCGCCGGGCTGGCAGATATGTCCTTCGCCGCGCCAAGTCTCGCCGCACAATTTGACAGCCTTTCCGAACAGATCCGTGACTCGGTCGCCTTGTACGGCGCCCCCCTCGGGACGAGGATGGTGCGCAAGCATGTTTCTGCCGCCATCGATACCCTGGATATCCCGCTGGCGCCTGTACGACGCCGATCACTGCGCGCCGAACTGTGCCGCATAGCCGATCCTGACCAGCTTATCGTCTCTCTGGAGACACTCTATTTGAAACCCCAACGGCTTGAGGCAGCTTGAACATGGCACCCTTGGCAACCCTGAAACCGCCCATGCTTGGTGAACTCTCGCCCGTCGCACTGGTCCTGATCGATGCGCGCCGGCGTATCCTGGAGGCCAATCCGGCTGCGGAGTCTCTATTGCAGATGTCGCGTCGGGCATTGGCCGGTCGTCCATTGAGCGAAGTTATCTATCACGATTCACCTCTGTTCGAACTCATTGATCGCGCACATCGTCAGGCAGGCGATATCACCGCGCCGGGTTCGCCAGTGTCCGGTCCCGGCATGCACACACGGGCGATTTGCGACGTCCGGGTTCGAAGTGCTGACGGGGGCGCGTTCGTCATTGCGCTTTGCGAAACACCTTCCAGGGAAAGCAGTGATTCCGTCGCAGGCGCAGCAGGGTTCGGGCGGATACTGGGGCATGAAGTCAAAAACCCACTGGCGGGCATAATCGGTGCGGCGCAGCTGCTTGATCGGCAAGGGCAACCAGACCAAGCCGCACTGCTCGACATCATCAAGGACGAAGCGCGGCGGATCGAACGACTGGTCAACCGGTTGTCAGCGTTCGAGCTATTTTCAGCGCCGCGCATGCACCCGCTCAATATTCACGCGCTGATCGACAAGATCATTGCCGCAGAACGTGCCGCAATTGGTCCTAATGTAACGTTTCAGCGCGAGTTCGACCCGTCTTTGCCAGACATAATCGGCGATGCTGATCACCTGCAGCAAGCGTTTCACAATATCATTCGGAATGCGGCCGAAGCAGCTATCGACGGTGGAACGCGGGGGCAGGTGACAATCCGTACGGCCTATGCCGCCGGTCTCTCGATGAAGCAGGCCCGTCTCGGCGCCGGTTTGCGCAGGGCGATGCTCGTGTCGATCGAAGACGATGGCCGCGGCATTCCGCGTGAGCGCCAGGCAACAATATTCGATGTTTTTCAAAGTTCAAAGTCGGGCGCCCGTGGGTTGGGCCTTTCGATTGTCAGTGAAGTCGTCACAGCACATGGCGGGCAAATCAGGGTAGACAGCGAACCGGGCAAGACCCGGTTCACCGTGCTGCTGCCGCTTGGAGACGGAGCAGACCATGGCTGAAAAGACAGTCCTTCTAGCAGAAGATGATGCGAGCATCCGGTTGATCGTCAACCAGACCCTCGTTGCAGCAGGCTACGACGTGCGCGCGACCAGTTCGACCGACGCTCTGGAAAGGTGGGTCCGAAACGGTGAGGGCGACGTCGTCGTGACTGACGTGTACCTCGGAGAGACGTCGATCTTTGATCTCTTGCCATCGTTGAAACTGGCCCGGCCAGAACTCCCCTTCATCGTCATGAGTGGCCAGAACACGATCCTGACAGCGGCCTCTGCCGCCGAACATGGCGCGTTTGATTATTTGCCCAAGCCGTTCGACATTGACGTTTTGTCCAGCCTCGTTCAGCGCGCGCTCAAGTCCGCACCAAAATCGACGGCTCGCTCGATCAATCCGGAAGCACAAAAAGCGATCAGCGACGCTGGCCTTCCGCTGATTGGTCGTTCGGACGCGATGCAGGAAGTCTACCGGATCATAGCGAAAGTGATGAATACCGAACTCACTGTCCTGATCGAAGGCGAGAGTGGGACTGGCAAGGAACTCGCTGCCCGGGCAATCCACCAGTTGGGCGCCGCGAAGGCTGGCAAGTTCGTTGCCCTCGATTTGGCGGCTTTACCAGCAAGCGAGATCAACAAGGAGCTTTTCGGCAATAGTGACGATGGCGGCGCGGTTCACCTCAAGGGCGGAACGCTCTACCTGGATGAAATCGGCGACCTGCCCGCTGAAGCACAGACCCAGCTTGTCAAATTGCTGAGAGACTCAAGCGGCGCGCGTCTAATCGCGTCAACCCGGCGCAACCTTGGTCGTCTCGTGGAAGAAGGCCGTTTTCGCGAGGACCTGTACTACCGTCTGAATGTCGTCCGATTGACCATGCCGCCCCTCCGGTTGCGCAAGGAAGACATTCCGGAACTCGCCCGAGCCTTTCTGATCCGGGCGCAACGACAAGGGCTGTCAGCCAAGACGCTCGACAAATCGGCTCTGGACCTGCTCACTGCTTATGACTGGCCGGGCAATGTCAGGGAACTGGAGAACCTGATTCTCCGTCTGGCGGTCTTGAGCCCGGACGAAGCCATCACGCTACGTGATGTCGAGCGGGAACTCAGGGCAGGGGCCAGCGAGCAAAAAGGCGGCAGCGGCGGTCTTGAAAAAGACGTTGAGACATTGCTGCACCGGTACGTCATGGGAGACTTGATCGCTGGCGCAGATGCCGATGATTCTTCCGTATATTCTCGTGTTATAGATCAGGTCGAACGACCGCTGATCAAGCTTGCCCTGTCCGTCACCGCTGGCAATAAGGTTAAGGCGGCACAGTTGCTCGGAATGAACCGGAACACGCTCAGAGCGAAGATCAACGCCCTTGGAATTGCAGAAGACTGATTGACGGCAAGCTAAACCGTGCTTTTAGTGCACCACTGTTGCTGAACCGCCACGAAGGTGTGGCGCGAAAGCAACGGGGCCGGGGTGGCCATTGTAGAGCAACGTCGAGTGTCAAACACATTGAGCCAGCAGGCAACGAAGGCAAGCTGGGCCCTTTTCGAGGGCCTCTTTATCATTGCTGCGCTCGTTGCTGTATTTGCCACATTCATCGCGATCTCTGGAGTCGATCCGGATAATCCTACCGCGGGTGCGACGCCGTGGCTGCTGGCATTGAATTTCGTCGTGATCATCGTGCTAACGATGATCGTGGTGCGAGAATATCTCGCCATCCAGGTCAGCGGTCGCGGGGAAGGCAAGGGGCGCCTGGCCAAGCGCTTCGTCCTCCTGTTCGGATTCTCCGCACTGATACCGGCCATGATCGTGGCGCTGTTTATAGGCGCGTTCATTTCTCGCGGTCTCGACAACTGGCTCGGTGAGCGCGTCGATACGATCATGGAAAAGAATGCCCAGATCTTTCAGGACTATGTCGATAATTTCGAAAGCACCCTGGACGTAGATCTGCGTCTGGCTGCCCTGGATATCGAAAACTTCGCGCGTGACGTGAAGGCATCGCTGGCGGAAAGCGGCGAGAATGATGAAATTAATGCCGACAGCCTGGCCAAGGATGCATCCAAGGCATTCACGGATGGCTTGCGGTCGGAACTGGGGTTTCGCGATTTTCTCACGATTGCCGTACTCGGCCGGGACGGCGTCGAACTCATCGCGGAACAAAGCGTTCAGCAACCGATTCTTGTGCCGCCGCCGCAGTCGGCATTCGACGAGGCAAATACAGGCAACATCGCCACCACACTTTATGAGAACAGGGGTATTGCGACGGCATTGATCCGTATCGAAGAGCCACTCGACGGATACATCTACGCGGTCAAGAATTTCGACAAGAATGCCGCCGTTCAATTGCGCGAAGCTGAAGCGGCACTTGCGCAGTATAAAAATGCGAAGCGCCGCAGCGGACGCCTGCAGTATATCTTTGCGATTGGTTATTCTCAGATTGCCGCGCTCGTTCTCCTGCTGGCCGGCCGCCTTGGCCTCGAAGCCGCAGGGCGAATTACGGGACCGATTGGACGTCTAGCCGTTGCCGCGCACACGGTTCGTGATGGTGACCTCACCGTGCGAGTGCCTGTATCTGGCCCGAAAGACGAGGTCTACGCGCTCACCAATTCCTTCAATGCGATGACCGAGCAACTGGCTGAGCAGCGAAATGCCCTGATCCGGGCGCGCGAAGACGAGGAAGACCGTCGGAAGTTTGTCGAGACATTGCTGGCTGAAGTGAGTGCGGGCGTTATCCGTATGGATTGTGAGATGATCGTGACTCTGGCCAACCGGTCAGCCGCTGATGTGCTGGGCGTCGAGGAGATTTTGCCCGGCCAGACCCTGGATGCAATCGCACCATTGTTCGAGAGGTATGCGCGCGACACGCTTGAGCGCACAGCACCGGTTGATGCCTCGATTGATCTGAACATTAAGGGTGAGGTTCGTCACATCCGCTTGAAAACAGCGCTGGATCCGGCTGGCGGCTGTGTCCTCACCTTTGACGACACAACCGGCTTGGTGAACGCACAACGCCAACTCGCATGGCGCGACGTGGCCAGACGGATTGCGCATGAAATTCGTAACCCATTGACGCCCATCATGTTGTCAACCGAACGCATTCGTCGTCGCTATGCCAGCGTGATTGACGATTCAGATGGTGTGTTTGATCGCTGTATCGAAACCATCCTTCGGCAAGTCGGCGATATCGGCCGGATGGTCGAGGAGTTCTCCTCATTTGCGAGGATGCCCAAGCCCAGCGTAGCGCCGTTCAATATGCGCTCACTGCTCCAAGGGGCCGGCTTTTCGCAAAGCATGGTGTCACCTGATGTCGAGATCGAATTCGAGACAAATTCCGAGGGTGGTGTGTACCGAGGCGACGAGCGCCTGCTCGGGCAGGCCTTTGGCAATCTCCTGAAGAATGCTGCCGAAGCGATTGAAGGACGACCGGAAGACGCCGACATCGATGGCAACATCCGCGTCGTCTTGTCGGAAGATGCAAAGGGTGTTGAAGTCACGATTGAGGACAATGGCCCCGGATTTCCGGAGGCCGTTCGGGATCGTCTGCTGGAGCCCTATGTCACGACGCGCGAGAAGGGCACAGGCCTTGGCCTGGCGATCGTTCACCGCATCATCGCAGATCACGGCGGATCAATTTCACTCCAGAACCGTCTGGACGGCCTGAGCGGCGCGCGCGTGCGCGTCTGGCTGCCCGCAAGGGGTGCTGATAGGGGCGACGAAGATGCCGCATCAGACGGCACTCATTCCCAAAATTCTCCCTTAAATGATCGTGTAGAGGAGCCGGCACCATGGCGTTAGATATTCTGGTTGTTGATGACGAACCCGATATTCGTGAACTCGTCTCTGGCGTGTTGAGCGACGAGGGCTATTCGGTTCGGACGGCCGACACGGCAGAGCATGCACTTGAAGAAGTGCGCATACGGACGCCGCGCCTTGTTGTTCTGGATGTCTGGCTTCAGGGAAGCCAGATGGATGGCCTCTCGCTGCTCAAATATCTAAAATCGATCGATCCATTCCTTCCGGTCATTGTGATAAGTGGGCATGGCAACATCGAAACGGCGGTCGCGGCGATCCGGCGCGGCGCCTATGACTTTATCGAAAAGCCGTTCAAAACAGACAGGCTTCTGCACCTCATTGAGCGGGCAATTGAGTCTGCTGCGTTGAAGTATGAAAACGCAGCTTTGAGAAATCGGGCGGGGGAAGACGAACACTGGATCGGCAACAGTCAGGCCGCCGCCAACCTGCGGGCATCAATTGACAAGGTTGCTCCCACCAACTCGCGCGTCATGATCAATGGTCCCGCGGGCGTCGGAAAAGAGCTCGCAGCCCGGCTCATCCATCGCAATTCGCTTCGCGAGACAGGCCCTTTTGTCGTTGTAAATGCTGCGAGCATTGCCCCCGACCAGATGGAAGGTGCACTGTTTGGAGAAGAAGACGAACAAGGCCGAACGGTGCGTGTCGGTTTGTTCGAAAAAGCGCACAATGGGACGCTGCTTCTTGATGAAGTGGCTGACATGCCCTTGGGCACGCAGAACAAGATTTTACGGGTCCTGACGGAACAACGGTTCCAGCGTGTCGGCGGGCGTTCAGATGTCAGCGTGGACGTGCGCGTAATGTCGGCGACGACCAAGGATCTGCGAATTGAAATTGCGGAAGGAAACTTCCGGGAAGATCTCTTCTATCGGCTGAGTGTTGTCCCGCTCAGGGTTCCCTCACTGGCAGAGCGCCGTGACGACATCACCGATCTCGTCAGCTATTTCACGGACCGTATTTCGGATTCGTCCGGTCTGACGCCGCGCGCATTTTCTGCAGAAGCGATGGCGGTGCTGCAATCCATGGATTGGCCGGGCAATATTCGGCAACTTCGCAATGTCGTAGAACGTATCCTCATACTCTCGCCGTCGGATGCCAGCCGGCCCGTGAGTGTTGACGAATTACCACGCGACACGGCCGCAGGCACCCTGCAGAACGCCAAGGGCGGCTCGGCTGAACTTGTCGGGCTTTCCCTGCGTGACGCCCGGGAACAGTTTGAACGGGAGTATCTCGCCCTTCAGATTACCCGTTTTAACGGAAATATTTCCAGAACGGCTGAATTCATTGGAATGGAACGCTCTGCATTGCACAGAAAATTAAAGGCTTTGGGCGTAAGCTCCGGTCTTTCGCGTCAGGACGGCTAAATGAGCGTCGAAAGGCAATAAGAGATGCGCGTACTCATTTGCGGCGCAGGCCGCGTCGGGCATGGGATTGCCAGGCGGCTGGCACGAGAAAAGCACGATATTACCATCATTGATGAAAACGCAGACCTTGTGGATCAGGTCTCTACGGATCTCGACGTTCGTGGCGTGACGGGGCATGCCGCACACCCAGACGTGCTCAAGCGATCAGGCGCAGCGGACTGCGAGATGATCATCGCTGTCACGCATTTCGACGAAATCAATATGGTGATCTGCCAGATTGCCCACACGCTGTTTTCCGTGCCTTACAAGATCGCGCGGGTCCGAGATCAATCGTATATTGATCCGGCATGGAAGAACATTTTTTCCCGTGAGGGCCTGCCAATCGACATGGTGATCTCGCCCGAGGTTGAAGTGGGCGAGGCCATCCTTCAGCGCTTCCGCACGCCCGGAGCCGTGATGAGTGCGACCTTCGGCAAGGGCAAGGTCAATCTTCTCGGCCTGGAAATTGATGCCAAGAGTCCGCTGCTCGACACGCCTGTCGACCAGATTCGGGGCCTGTTCCCAGATCTTTCGGCTCGCATCGTCGGCATTGGACGTAACGACGTCGTGCGCGCACCGCGGTCGACAGATGTCCTGAAGCCCGGAGACCGCGCCTACATTGCCGTGCTCGACAGTCACGCGGACCGCCTGACGTCGATATTCAATCGCGACAATGAGCGCCTCGATCATGTGGTCATTGTGGGCGGCGGAAACGTCGGGCTCTACGTGGCACAGGCGCTCGAGCGCGAGAGCAACATTCGTATCCGTCTCGTCGAATCAAGCTCAAGTCGTGCCGACGTGGCTGTCGCAGGCCTCAAAAGGACGATCGTCATCCAGGGTAACGGGCTAAGCCCCGATATCCTTGCTGAAGCCGGCGCTCCCAAGGCCGACTTCGTCATTGCGATTACCAATGACGATAAGACCAACCTGCTGATCTGCAATCTTGCCAAAAGGGCAGGGGCCAAACGCGCCCTTGCACTGGTGAACGCACCCGAACTGGCCGACCTTGCCCGCGACATGCGCGTGGATGCCGTGCTCGATCCGCGGGCCCTCACCGTTTCACAAATCCTTCTGCGTATGCGCAGGGGCCGAATTCTGGGACTTCAGTCCATCGAGGACGGACTGGCCGAAGTGGCCGAAGGGATCACGCTGGAATCATCATCGCTTATCGGGAAAACACTTGGCTACGATGATCTACCTGACGGGGTAACTGCAGCCGCCGTGATCCGAGACGGAAACGTCATAATTGCCGGGCCTGACGTTACCGTACAGGCCGAGGACAACCTGATAATCTTCTACGAGGAAAGCATGGTCCGAAAAGTCGAGAAATACTTCCGGGTCAGTCCGGACTTCTTCTGACGTCATGAATTATGCGTCCATCGTTCGGGTTCTGGCGTTCATCATGCTCATTCTGGCAGGAAGCGCGCTGCTGCCGACGCTCGTCGCGGCAATCGCGGGAGAGACAGATCAGGTTGTCGCGTTTCTCGTTATGGCGACAAGCATTGCCGTCCTGGCCAGCAGCGTGTTGCTCCTAACGCCCAAACCCGCACGAAAAGCGCGACCATCCGATGCCTTGGCGGTCGTGATCATATTCTGGTTTGTTGCGCCGTGCGCCGCAGCGCTGCCGTTTGTTCTGGGCGTGGCTGACCGTTCAATACTGCATGCGATCCACGAGGCAGCCTCCTGCCTGACGACAACGGGCCACACAGTCAACCTGACGGAAGGAAGGTCATGGCCCGCCAGCCTTGTTGTCTGGCGCGGCGTGTTGCACATTTTCGGCGGACTTGCGTCGATTACGACTGCAGCCAGTGTACTGGCCGCCATCAATCTTGGCGGGCCTGGCATTCATCGGACGGTCTTGTTCACCGTACCTGAAGCCAGCTTTTTTGATGCCGTTCCCCGCGTCGCGCGCGCGGTATTTGCGATGATGGCCATTTGTATCATCGTTCTGCTGGGACTTCTCATCATGGCAGGCGTCCCATTTCCCAGAGCGCTTGGAGATTCGGTTAGCGCCATTACGACCGGCTTGGTTGATCCCTATGCATTGGGCCGACACGCACTGGCGCCACTCCCCAATTTGTTTCTCGGCGTAGGATTGATCATCGGAGCTCTCGGTCTAGCCGTTTGGCTGCCCCTGAAAGACAGAAAGCCGCATACGGCGTTCATGGACCCCGAAACACTTATGTTTTTGTTCCTTATCGCCGTCTTCGCCGCCTTGGTCACGCCCCTCGGGATATCGCTCGGAGACGGAGCTGCGTGGGCTTTGTCTGACCTGTCCACCTCGGGTCTGAGATTGACCGATTCGCGGGTCCGGGACGCGATACCGCTTCCCATCCTTGTGCTTCCGTCCCTGATCGGTGGATCGGCTCTGTCGGCAGCGGGCGGCGTCAAAATCGCGAGGCTGATCGTGCTGGGGCGTCGGGCAGGTCAGGAATTCCGTCAGCTTGGCTACAAGCGCTCGGTGCTGGGATTGCGCTTCAGAGACCGGGATCTCGACGAGCGAAGCGTTATCGGTGTGTGGGTGTATCTGATTGCCTATATTGTTGCTGTTTTCGTGATGATGATCGGTTTTAGCTTTCTGAACCTGCCTTTCGAAGACACGATCCGCCTCGCGATCGGTGGCCTGACCAATTCCGGGGCGCTCCTGCTCGGCCATACGGATCAGTTGGACGGGGGGGCGACGTTTCTGCTTATTCTGTCGATGTTGCTCGGCAGATTGGAGATTTTGGCACTGATTCCGGCTCTTTCTCCGAGTTTTTGGCGCGGATAAGCAGTGCTCGCACTTGCACAATTGCGCCAATCCATTTAGCTCGCGACACATACCAAGAACAATAGCAGGAATGGCCACCTCCCATGTCTTCCGAGAAAAAACAAAACTTGCAGGATACGTTCCTGAATGCTGTCAGAAAATCACGGACGCCGCTGACGGTGTTTTTGGTGAATGGTGTAAAGCTGCAAGGCGTGGTGACTTGGTTTGATAACTTCTGTGTCCTGCTCCGCGGCGACGGTCGTCCACCCCAGCTTGTCTACAAGCACGCAATTTCAACGATTGCTCCAAGCGCCCCTGTCCAATTGTTCGATGAAGAGTTGGAGGGGCAATAGGTCCCCTTGAACGACAAGCTCATTGATCGTTTGCCAGAGCCGGAGATTGCCGGCGCGGTCATTCCTTGGTTTTCACCTGTAAATCGTCCGACTGAAGAGCGGATGCAAGAAACGGCTGGCCTGGTTGAAGCACTGGGCTGCGAACTTGCATTTGTTCACGCAGACCACGTCCGAAAAGTGAATTCGTCTGTGCTCTTCTCCGGCGGTTTGCTGGATCGATTTGCCGACGACCTTGCAGCACACAATTGCACAATCGCGGTCGTCGATGGTGCGCTCACGCCGGTTCAGCAGAGAAACCTGGAAACGCGTCTGGGTGTCAAAGTCATCGACCGGACCGGCTTGATTCTGGAGATTTTCGGGCTGCGAGCCCGAACAAAGGAAGGCAGGCTGCAGGTAGAGCTTGCGCGGCTTTTGTATGAGCGCTCCAGACTGGTCCGCACATGGACGCACCTCGAACGACAACGGGGAGGCGGCGGATTCCTGTCCGGTCCGGGTGAAAGCCAACTGGAATCCGACCGCCGGATGTTGGATGACAAGATCGTTCGGTTGCGGCGTGACCTCGAAGATGTTCGCCGCACGCGAGCGGTCCAGCGTGCCGGAAGGAAGCGGGGCGGTAAGCCTATAATCGCGCTCGTCGGCTATACGAATTCAGGCAAATCGACTCTGTTCAACCGGCTCTCGGGCGCCAAGGTCTTCGCCAAGGACATGCCGTTCGCAACGCTTGACCCAACGATCCGCCGCATCGACCTACCCACGCTCGGGGAGGCGGCGCTTATCGACACTGTCGGATTTATCACGGACTTGCCAACCCATCTTATCGACAGCTTCAAGGCGACTCTCGAAGAAGCGATGCAGGCCGACCTGCTGGTTCATGTCAGGGATCGGTCCAGCGCCGCCGACGTGGAACAGGCAAAGGACGTCGACATCGTGCTTGCGCGACTGGAGAAAGAGACAGGTCTCCCGCTCCCGCCGATGATCGAAGCATGGAACAAGTCTGATATCCTGGCGCCCGAGCGTTTCGAGGCACTAGAGATAGCGGCAAAGGGCAACATCGAAACGCCCGCAGTGCTGGTTTCTGCTCTGCAGGGGAGCAGAATGGACGCCCTGCTTCATCAGATCGAACGTGCCCTGCTTCGCGGGGCACGAGACGTGGCTGTGACCCTGAGCCCTCAGGATGGACGTGCTCGCGCGTGGCTTCACAGTCATGGAGACGTCAACGCGGAAACCAACCTTAGCGATGGACGTGTGGCGCTTAGCGTTCGCCTTCCGATCGATCGTGTCGGCCAGTTCCAGGCTGAGTTCCCGAATGTCGCGATTGATGACTAATCTGTGGCCTTCTCGGCGCGTTTGACGCGCTGCCAGTAAGCCTCCTGTTCGTCCAATCCCAAATCGGCAAACTTCACGCCATCTGCCGTGGCTTCTGCTTCCATGGCCCGGAATCTCCGTTCGAACTTCGCGTTGGCCCGGCGTAGCGCCTTCTCAGGATCGACATCAAGACGGCGGCTCAGATTGGCCGCGACAAACAGAAGGTCGCCAAGTTCATCTTCGATGTCGTCCCTGATACCCGATTGGATGGCATCGCGGACTTCCTGGGTTTCTTCGGTCAGCTTGTCGAAAATTGGCTCTGCCTCTGTCCAGTCAAACCCAACGCGCGCCGCACGGTTCTGCAGTTTCTCCGCCCGCAGCAATGCTGGAAGCGATAGGGCGACGCCATCAAGTGCACTGGGGCTCACATGGCTTGCCTTGTTGGCGCGCTCGTCTGCCTTGATACGCTCCCAGGCGCGCGTTTGCTCAGCGGCTGAACGATTATCCGGCGACTCAAAGACATGCGGATGTCGTCGCACCATTTTATCTGCGATCGCGTTCGTGACATCGACGATGTCGAAAACGCCGTTTTCGCCAGCCATCTGGCTATGAAAAACGACCTGGAAAAGCAGGTCTCCAAGCTCCTCCTTGAGATCGGCCATGTCGCCACGCTCAATCGCATCAGCCACTTCATAGGCTTCTTCGATCGTGTAGGGGGCTATCGTCGCAAAAGTCTGTTCAAGATCCCATGGGCACCCCGACACGGGGGCGCGCAGCTTGGACATGACGTCGATCAGTTTGAGAAAAGCGCGGGCAGAGGAGGGCATTTCGTGGGAGGCTGTCATTGTCATCTCCTAGCGCAGGTGCGCGATGCCGAAAAGGCGCGAGAGAACCGGCCTTGATAAACGTCGATACAATTGAGGTTTGGGGCGGTGCGACATCACGTCATGTCTTTCAGGATCGCTCCCGCGCAACGTATGGCCCTTGATGCATTTGCCATCAGCGTGGAAGAGTGTGGTGTGGACCAAGCGATTCCGGGCCGATTGTCTGCATTCGCGAACCAAGTAGGATTACAGAGCTGATGCCTTACCCCATACGTCTGAATGAGCATCGGCAGGTGACAGCATGTTGATGACACCTGAATGTGTGGCGCCGACCGGATGCGCTTTGGGGGAGGGACCCGTTTGGAGCCCCTCCGAGGGCTTCCTCTGGTGGGTAGATATCAAGCGGGCCAAGCTGCACCGCTATAATCCAAAGACGGGAAATACAAGGCGCTATGACTTGCCGATCCGCGCCAGTGCTATCGCGATGCACGACGGATGTCTTTTGATGGCAGGTGATCAGGAAATCGGCCTCTATGATCCTGCCACCGAAGCCTACGAACGCTGGTGCAAGCTTGACGCGGAACCAGAAACGAATCGAACAAATGATGGCGGCGTGGCGCCGGACGGCTCATTTTGGTTCGGCACGATGGATGACCGGGAAAAAGACGCCCAAGGCGGCTATTTCCGGTTATCTGGAGATCGCCAGATCAGCCAGTTGCGGCTTCCTTCCGTCATGATCACCAACACGATGCAATTCTCACCCGATGGTCGGACATTCTACACATGCGACAGCGCCGAACAGGACATTCTGGCCTTTGACTATGACCCCGATACGGGTGGCCTGACGGGCCGGCGCGTGTTTGCGTCGACATATGAGTTCGGTGGCTACCCGGATGGCTCAACCATTGATTCTGAAGGCTGTCTCTGGACCTGCCTTTGGGATGCCTCCCGGGTCGTAAGGTACCGGCCTGATGGCAGCGTCGACCAGGTCATCACGCTCGCTGCGCCGCGACCGACTTCCTGTACCTTCGGTGGAGATGACCTGAAGACTCTGTTCATTACGACTGCGCGTGTGGGCATGAGTTTTCCGGCGCTGGATTCGCGCCCTCTCTCAGGCAGCCTGTTCGCGATTTCCGTTGACGTTCCCGGTTTGCCAGCCCGGCAGTTTGGCGTGGCCAGCTAGGTGGCGCGCATTAAGGGGATGGGGTGAAGTATGTGCTCGTGGTGGAATCACCCTTGCATACGCCGCTTTTCAGCCTCACATGCCTTCACAAATGAGCGTATGCACTTTAACCGTGGACGAGGCGGATCAAAACCGCTAACCCCGCGCCTTTGAAGAAAGTGTCGAAATGGCCGACAAGGACAAGAAAAAACACATAGGACCCTTGACCTTCGTGCGCCAGGTGCGCGCAGAGGGAAACAAGGTGACATGGACGACCCGCCCTGAAACTATTCAGGCGTCGATATTCGTTGTCATCATGTCGGTTCTCATCGCCGTGTTTCTCTTTGCCGCTGATTCGGTCATCAGCATGGCTGTCAAAGCAATTACCGGCCTGTAGATGCAGGCCGAGCAACACGTATTCAAGGAGCGCGCAGGCCCTATGGCTGAAGCCAAATGGTATATCGTCCATGCTTATTCGAACTTCGAAAAGAAGGTCGCAGCCTCGATTCTCGAGCAGGCGGAGCGTAAGGGACTGTCGGGCCTCATCGAGGACATCCAGGTTCCGACTGAGGAAGTCGTCGAGGTCGCACGCGGCAAGAAGAAGACCGTCGAGCGCCGCTTTTTTCCCGGCTATGTGCTTTTGAAAGCGCAAATGAGCGACGACGTGTACCACTTGGTCAAGGACACGCCGAAAGTGTCCGGCTTTCTTGGTTCGGACGGCGGCAAAAAGCCTCTCCCGGTTCGCCAGCGCGAAGTCGACCGTATCCTCGGTTCGTCGACTGATTCGGCCGAAGAGCGTCCGCGGCCCAAGATATCGTACGAAATTGGTGAGCAGGTTCAGGTCAATGACGGTCCGTTCCAGGGGTTCGAGGGCGCTGTCGAGGAAATCGACGAAGCCAACGGACGTCTGAAGGTCACCGTGTCAATATTCGGGCGCGGAACGCCGGTTGATCTGGAGTTCGACCAGGTTGCGAAGATCTGATTGGCGAGGATAGCAGTTTCCGGCGTCCTGACGCTTGAATCGTCAGGAATTGGGCTGTATCTCCCAGCAATAGGCCGCCTTAGCTCAGTTGGTTAGAGCGCTGGTTTGTGGAACCAGAGGTCCTCCGTTCAAACCGGAGAGGCGGTACCATTCTCTGCTATCTATCAGGTAGATATGATATGGCTGGCAGGATTTGACGAACACGTCACAATCTGTTGCAATTGGGCCGCGCTGGTTGAAAAATGCCGTGCGATTTGGTGTTTGAGTGTTTGAAACCACTCGCAGCGCCAAATAAAAAAGTTTAACAGGAACCATGCGCAACGATGTGCGTATAAACCTGCGGTCGAGGACAATCCCGTCATTCGGCACAAGAAGGGGATCGAGTATGAAAAAAGCTCTTATGTGCGCGACAGCCGCGGCCGCGTTTGCGTCTGCTGGAATGGTCGCTCAAGCTGAAGAAGGTTGGTACGGCCGCGCCGATGCAACCTACGCGTTTGATGGTCGTCTGGATCACGATCCGGCAACACAGAACGTTATCGGGTCACTGGGCAGTAGCTCGGACGTCGAAGAAGCATGGGGCGCAGATGTCGGCCTGGGTTATGGCCTCGACAACGGATTTCGTATCGAAGGCGTTCTCGGATATAGCAGTGGCGATCTGAGCGTTCCTTCCGACGTCAACGGCGTCTTGGCCGGCGCAGTCTCAAATCCAGGCGGTAATCTTCAGACAACCGACCTGATGCTTAACGGCATTTATGATTTCAACCGCGCAGGTGCTTTCCAGCCTTACGTCGGTCTCGGTATCGGCGCTGTTCGCGCCAAGGCCAAGGCGAGCAATCTTGCGTTCGCAACTGGAACAGACCTGTCTGCGGCGAATGGCTTTTCCGGATCAGATACCGGTCTGGCTTACCAGGGATTGCTCGGCTTCGGCTACAAGCTCAGCGAAAAGCTTACCATGGATGTCGGCTACAAGTATTTTGTGGCTGAGGAACTCGGCCTCGACGGCGTCCACGGCGGCATTGGTTACGAAGGCGATCTGACCAAGCATTCTGCTACGGTTGGCCTTCGTTATGCGTTTGGCGCAACACCGCCGCCGCCGCCGCCGCCTCCGCCACCGCCGCCACCTCCTCCGCCACCCCCTCCGCCACCGCCACCGCCACCGCCGCCACCTCCACCGACGACGCAAACGGTTGCGCCTGAAGTTGTGTGTGCAGGCTTGAACCAGAACTTCGTTGTCTACTTCGAGTGGGACAAAGCTGATCTGACAAGCCAGGCTTCTGCGGTTATCGACCAGGCGGTTGCCAACATCACCGCAGGTGCCGGTTGTGCGCCAAGTGCTGTGTCTATCGCTGGTCACACTGATACGTCGGGCGCCAGCGCTTATAACGAGCAGCTGTCGCAGCGCCGCGCAGGTATCGTGGCTTCGGCTCTTGTGTCACGGGGTGTCGACGCAACGCTCATCACTGAAACGGCTAAAGGCGAAACAGATCTCGCCAAAGCCACGCGTGATGGTGTTCGTGAACCTCTGAACCGTCGTTCGGTGGTTGATATCACCGTGCAGTAACGGATCTACACCCAGGATTTAAACGGCCCGGCAAACAGCCGGGCCGTTTTTGTTTGTGCTGCCGACGGCCGCCCACTTGCCCCGCATCCTTACCTATGAAACCAAGTAGCCATGAACGATCTATCGAGACTGACGAATGAAGATGAAGCCGCGCGCGAGCGCATTGAGTCTGCTGGCGCTGACATGCTGGCGCGCACCTGCGCCTGGTCCGACCTGAATACAGGCAGCTGGAATATAGAGGGACTGAAGATCTTTTCAGGTGTTCTCGCCAATGCGTTTTCCGAACTTGACGCAGATATCCGGCTCCAGGAAGCACCAGGTTTCGAATCGATCGACTCGTCGGGCAATATCCAGACTATTCACACCGCACCCATTCTGCGTGCATCGGCGCGCACGACGGCCCCCGTTCAGGTTGTTCTGACCGGGCACTACGATACCGTGTTTCCGAAAGGCACTTTTGAAGGCGTGACGGACCTTGGTGATGGTCGCTTCAACGGGCCGGGACTTGCCGACATGAAAGGCGGGCTTTGTGTCATGCTGGAAGCCCTGAAGGCATTTGAGGCCGGACCATTTCGTGATCGCCTTGGCTACCAGATCGTGGTCACGCCCGATGAGGAAATCGGCAATCATGCAAGCGCGGCAGCACTGACTGAAGCGGCCAGGTCTGGCGCTCATATCGGCATGACCTATGAGCCCGCAATGGATACCGGTGCGATGGCAGGCGGACGCAAAGGCTCTGCCGTATTCGACATTGTGCTGCACGGAAAAGCTGCGCACGCGGGCAGGGCCAAGGAAGAGGGACGAAGCGCGATTGAAGCGGCTGCTGAACTGGTCGTCGCATTGGAAGGACTCAATGGCAACCGTGACGGTGTGACGTTCAATGTCGGGGCGATTGAAGGCGGCAGCGCTGTCAATATTGTGCCCGACCTGGCCATCGTCCGATTTGGGGCACGCGCACCGGACGCTGCAGCCGCAGCCTGGGCAACGGCTGCGGTCGACCGGCTCTTTGCGCAGGCGACATCCAGGCCCGGCATATCCGGCCATGTTCACGGCGGATTCTATCGCCCCCCAAAACCGCGGAACACTGCGCAGCAGGCCATATTCGCAGCGGTCCGTGCAACGGGTCAGGCAATCGGTCTGGATCTCGAATTTGTTGATACAGGCGGTGTCTGCGAAGGAAACAACATCTTTGCTGCTGGCGTACCCAATGTTGATACGCTCGGCGTTCGAGGCGGCCGGATTCACTCGCACGAAGAATTCGTCGTGACCGAGAGCTTTGCAGAGCGTGCAACCCTGTCGGCGCTGCTTTTGAATCGTCTGGCAGACGGACGCATGGATGGTCCACGCATCAAGGCGATGATGGAGAACTAAGATGTCCAGCGCCTATGTCATGCGCCCGTCACGACTAGATGATTTTGATGCCCTGATGGACCTCGCCCGTCAATCAGGGCCCGGATTTACAAGTTTGCCCGTCGATGATTCCATCCTGCGCGAGCGCCTGGAGAAGTCGGAACGCGCGTTCAACGGCCTCCAGAAGCGCATCGAGTATGGCAAATACCTGCTCATGATGGAGGATGTCGGCACTGGCGAAGTCGTCGGTTGCTCGGCAGTCAAGGCCGGCACCGGAATAGACCAGCCATTCTTCAACTATCGCGTCATTACGCTCGCCCAAGCCAGCCATGCTGCGGGCAACATGCGTTTCGATATGGATGCGTTGATTCTGACGAATGAATATGTCGGCTACGCTGAAGTCGGTACGCTATTCCTGAAGCCCGCGCATCGGGGTGGCGGCGCTGGTCGGCTCGCGGCACAGTCGCGCTACCTGCTGATGGCCGCAGCCCCTGAAAGGTTCAGCGACCACGTGCTGGCCGAACTGCGCGGCGTCGTGGACGACGATGGACGCTCGCCATTCTGGGAATGTCTCGGACGTCATTTCTTCCGTATGGATTTCACCGAGGCTGACCGCCTTTCGGCGACCACCGACAACCAGTTCATCCTCGATCTCATGCCAAAATACCCGATCTATGTGGATCTCTTGCCGCCGGAGGCGCGCGAGGTCATCGGCCGCTGTCATTCCGAAGGTGTTGGAGCTTACAAATTGTTGCAATGGGAAGGATTCCAGTTTGACCGCACTGTCGATATTTTCGACGGTGGACCATTGGTTGCAGCGCAGCGCCGACACCTTAGAACCATTCAGGAAAGCCGGATCGTGACGCTCGAGGCAGGAGACGTGTCTGGCCGCGCCGATGCAAGGCAGGGGCTTGTGTCCAGCAATGTGCTCCCCGATTTTCGTGTATCACTCGCGACAATGGCGCTCGACGATGACAATGTCGCGACCCTGTCACCCTCCATCATCGAAGCCCTTCAATTGAAGCCGGGCGCTGAAGCGCGCATCTGGCTACGGAGCAAATAATGGCAACTGGCGTCTATATTGACGGTAAATGGTCAAAAGGCAGTGGTACGCGTTTTGAAAACACTTGTCCGGCAACAGGCGAGAAAGTGTGGCAAGGAAACTCTGCTGGCCCGGGGGAGGTAAACGCTGCGGTCAGCTCGGCGCGCAAAGCCTTTGCACATTGGTCGGGATTGCCACAGGGCGACCGAACGGCAGTCCTCGAACGGTACGCCGAGGAAATCGCAAAGCGAACGGACTCCATTGCGGCCACCATTAGTCGCGATATGGGCAAGGTTCTCTGGGAGACCCGCGCCGAGGCCGCAACAATGAAAGCAAAAGTCGCTGTGTCTATTACCGCGCAGAACGAGCGTGCGGGTTCGAAATTTGAAATGGCGGCATTTGGGTCCTCCCATCTGACACATCGTGCTCACGGTGTGATGGCTGTATTGGGACCTTTCAATTTTCCCGGTCACCTGCCCAATGGACACATCGTGCCCGCGCTACTCGCCGGGAACACCTGCGTCTTCAAACCATCGGAACTCGCACCCGGCGTTGCGGCGCACATGGCCGAGGCATTCGAAGCGGCGGGCCTGCCGGAAGGCTGCCTCAACATCGTTCATGGTACCCGTGAGACCGGGGGAGCCCTCCTCAACGCGGACATCAACGGTCTGCTGTTCACCGGCTCGGCCAACACCGGCGTCTTCTTCCACAAGCATTTTGCAGGCCGCCCGGACGTTATTCTCGCGCTGGAGATGGGCGGCAATAATCCGCTCATTATCTGGGATCCGGCAAGTGTAGAAGCGGCTGCCGACATCGCGGCCCAATCCGCTTTTCTGACGACGGGGCAACGCTGTTCCTGCGCGCGCAGGATTATTCTGCCTGAAGGCAAGTTCGGCGACGATGTCCTTGAGGCAATCATTGCGCGCGCCAAAGCGATCAAGATTGGAGCGTGGGACGAAGAAGGCGTGTTCATGGGCCCACTCGTCTCTGAGGCCGCCGCACAATCTGCAACAGACTTCCAGATGATGCTCTCAAAGGCTGGCGGAAAATCGCTACGCCGTCTCAAGCGCATGGACCGGGGTGGTGGATTCGTGACCGCTGGGGTCATCGACGTGACAGACGCGCACCATATACCGGACGAAGAGCTTTTCGGGCCGCTGATGCAGGTCGTCAGGGTCAAGACTTTTGACGAAGCGCTGCAACGCGCTAACGCGACACGCTATGGTCTCTCCGGTGGCTTGGTCAGCGACGACGATGCGCTGTGGGTCAAGGCGCACAGGCAAATGCGGGCAGGCATTCTCAACCGCAACAGGCCAACAGCGGGCGCCAGTGGGGCAATGCCATTCGGTGGCCCCGGCCTGTCCGGCAACTTCCGGCCGGGGGCGTATTACGCCGCTGACTATTGCGCGTGGCCACAAGCAAGCCAGGTATCTGACAAAGCAGAACGCATGGGTGCGCAAGGCTTCCCCCAATGACCGCTTTTGAAGTGAATTTCGATGGCTTGATCGGTCCGTCGCACAATTATGGTGGCCTGTCAGATGGCAACCTCGCGAGTGCCTCGCATGCAGGTTCGGTCTCCAACCCGCGTGAAGCGGCCCTGCAGGGCCTCGAAAAGATGCGAAAAATGCTGCGGGCAGGCCTCATCCAAGGCGTCCTGCCACCCTTGCCTCGGCCAAACTTTGATTTCCTCTTCTCGGCAGGTTTCAGAGGCACTGATGCCCAGATCATCGAGGCTGGCGCTCGGCTGGCACCGCATCTGCTCAAGACCGCCTATTCAGCCAGCAACATGTGGACAGCAAATGCTGCGACAGTATCCCCGTCAGCGGACGCGTCAGATGGTCGCCTTCACTTCACGACAGCAAACCTGTCGACGATGCTTCATCGCAGTATCGAGCATCCGGACACGACAGCGACGCTGATCTCGCTTTTCGACAATGAAGACCATTTTGCCGTGCATGCGGCGCTTCCGATGCACCCCGATTTTGCCGACGAGGGCGCCGCCAACCATGTACGTCTTTGTGCCGAGCATGGCGCAGCTGGCGTCGAGCTGTTTGTCTTCGGCCGGTTGGCTGGAGAAAACGCGGCAGGGTTTCCGGCCCGCCAAAGCCGCCTGGCAAGTGACTCTATTGTGCGCGGCCATGGTCTGGACATTTCGCGCTCGGTACTGTTGCGCCAATCCGTCGACGCGATCGATGCGGGGGCATTCCACAATGATGTCGTCTGCGTCGGCGCGCTGGATACGCTGTTCTTTCATGAGATGGCCTTCCAGGACACCAAGGGCGCGCTTGCTGCCATCCGGCAAGCGGCTGAAGGCCTGTTTGAATTGAAACCGGTCATGGTGCCCGATGCGGAAGTCCCGATCTCTGATGCGATCGGGTCCTATTTGTTCAATTCCCAACTGGTCCAGATGCCCGGCGAGGACCGCCTGGTTCTGGTCGCGCCGACGGAAACCCAGGAAATGGAATCGTCCCGCATATTCTGCGAAAAAATGGTCTCGGGAAACGGCCCGATCGGTCGCGTTGAATATGTCGATGTCCGCCAGTCCATGCGCAATGGCGGCGGCCCGGCGTGCCTGCGCCTGCGTGTCGTTATGACTGAGGCTGAAGTCAATGCCTGTCATCAGGGCGTGCTTCTGGACGAGGAAGCCATCGATGCGCTTCAGGACGTCGTCCGGGCGACCTACCGGGACCGTCTGGCGCCATCCGATCTTGCCGATCCGGCTTTCGCAGACGAATGCCGCGTAGCGCGGGAACAATTGCTGGCCGTCCTTGACCTTGAGTCACTCGCCTGAACGACAGGAGATAAAGCATGCTGAAACTCTATGACTATTGGCGGTCGTCGGCAGCTTACAGGGTGCGTATTGCGCTGAACCTGAAAGAGGTGCGATTTGAGAGTGTGTCCGTGAACATCGCACCCGGACAAGACGAGCAATTGCAGGACACCTATCGGCGCGTCAATCCTCAGATGCGCGTACCGTCCATCGAAGTAGACGGCCGCATCGCGTGGCAATCTCTGGCCGTCATCGAATGGATTGACGAGACCATGCCGGGGCCCGCCTTGCTGCCAAAAGAACCTTGGGTGCGTCTTCAGGCGCGCGCCTTCGCGGACACGATCGCTTGTGACATCCATCCCCTGAACAACCTGTCAGTACTCGCCGCGTTGAGGCAGGACTTTGGCGCAGACGATGCCGCAGTGAAGGATTGGTATCACGATTGGATCAGGCGCGGTTTCCTTGCGCTTGAAGCGATTGCACAGGACCTGCCTCAAACAAGCCTGTTGTTTGGTGACGAACCGACGATCGCGGAAATCTGTCTTGTGCCCCAGGTCGCCAACGCAAGGCGATTCGATATGGACCTGTCCGACTATCCCCGCCTTGTTGAAGTTGATGCAGCCTGCCGCGAAATCGCGGCGTTCGCGCGCGCGGCGCCTGAATCGCAAACCCGGCCTTCGGCCTAGTTTTCGTCTTCGGCGCGTTTCGCATCCGTATCGCCGGGGCGACGAATGTCGATGATCTCGACTTCCTCCAGTGAGCCAAGCGGCTCAGCCGTTTTGGCAACGTTTGCCTCCAGCCACGCTGTGAGGCCCGCGAGGTTCTCGCCGCCGATAGGCGTGTCTTGCGATACGATCATCATACCGTCCTGACGACCGATTCTGACGATCGGCTGGCAGGTATCTGCCATGTCATATTGGTCAGGACAGAGGGCCATAAGGGTATCCGGCGCCGATGGCAGGGGTGCTACAGCCGGAAACGGTTCGGTCGCTCCCTTGGCTCGCGTAAGCCGGAGGAAGCCGCCGAACCGGGCACGAAGTGCTTGGTCGCTCGTCAATGACGAAAGCATTTCCGAGGGGAGGGCGTGGTCTGTAGCTACGACGAAGGCGCGTCCACGATTATGCGTAAGCACATAGGCCCGAAACGCCGCGGCCAGGTCGGTTGCTTCGTCCCCGCTGCGATAAAGAGGCGCGTAGACTGGTCCGATCAATGACAAGGATTGGGCGAGCCGCCCCGACTGCTCTTTGGCGCGGTTTGTCTGGGCTAAAAGGTCGGCTTCCGATCGCGGATCCAAACCGGTGCCCGGTCCAACGAGGATGACATCGATGGCCCAGCCGTCTTTCCAGACAGGTGCCGGATATCCGGCAGGAAGGGCGGCCCAACTATCGCGCGTGCGATAGTCAAACGTCGGCAAGGCGATAGGGACTGCGGGCATGAAAAACGTCCGGTAAGCCCACGGTCCCAATCCGATACCAAGAATGACCAGAATTCCGACAATCAAAAACACGCGTTTCATCTGGGGTCCTGACGCCTCTCTTGCTTTCAGGCGGGCTTGGAGAGCGCGGCCTTCAGTCCGGAATAGTTCGGTTGGTCGATAGACAACTGGGCAATAGTGGTCGTTTTGAGATGCTTGAACAAGCCGGGTGTTGCAGCGTCCATGTCGCCGCCTCGAATGCGGGCGCACAGGTTCCGGTTCATCGCGTCGACCGACGCGTTCATGTCAGTATCAAGGATTGCACGGAGTCCCGCCGCCTCGGCGGATTCTGCAGCCGGGCGCTGTTCGAGTTCGCGCAACAAGGTTGCGAGCACGTTCGACGCGACCCGGGCATGGAACGCCGCGTGGCCAGTCAGTTGCGGCGCGGCTGCGTCGTCGATAAACGACTTTACCGCTGCGATGAGTTCGGAAGGTGAGGGGGCGTCATGCATGTCAGATCGCCCTTTCGAGGAGGTTCAGGAGATCGATCTCCGTTTCCGACACGCGCCTGCCAATGGCCGCGCGCTCGACACTGGGGTCACCACCCGACCGGAAAGCTTCATACATGATCATGCACATGATGCCCCATTTGAGGCTACCCATCGTTTCCCACCAGTCGATTTCGCGGGGATCGAAACGTGTGCCGCCGGCTGCCGCATAGGCGCCGAGCAATGCGTCCAGATCGCCAAATCCGCCAACCCGATGCGCGATCTGGCCGAACCGCCAGGAGTTGACGCAAATCCAGGCAATGTCTTCGCGTGGGTCGCCAATGTGTGCAAGCTCCCAGTCCAGAACGGATGCAAGACCCTGTTCATCGACGATCAAGTTCCCGAGTCGAAAGTCGCCATGCACCAGCACCGGTGGTTGAGGTGCGGGTTTGTTCGCCTTCAGCCAGGCAAAGGCCAGTTCAAACACCGGACGCGGTAGGTCAAAGGTGCGATAGATGGTTTCGTACTTCTTGATCTGGTCGGCGCCATCGCTCTGCGGCAAGTCGGGAAGCGTGTCGCGTTCCACTGCGTGAATGCCAGCAAGCGCTTCGCCACATTGTTTCGCAAGCACGGGACGTGCTGCCTTGTAGGCGTCGTCGCGCAAGATTTTCCGCCCCAGCGTTTCGCCTGCTATGCGGTGCATGATGAAGGCCTCGCCTACATCGCTTCCCGGCTCAAACACGCCCAGCACGCCCGGCACAGGTACGCCCGCCATGTCGGCACAGGCGAGCAGCGCGGATTCGGTTCGCAGCGTGATGGCTTCGGACGACCGCGCAACCGATTCGCCCCCTGGTGCGCGCCGGAGAATAAGCCGGTGTGTTGCACCGCCATCCACAACTTCGAACGCCCAGGTTTCCTGGCTTGCACCACCGGACAATCGCTTTAAATCAGCCATACGCGCCGTATCGCCAAAATTGCGACGCGCCCAGCGCTCCAAAGCTCTTTCAATTTGATCATTACTTCCCATCTTGGCCACAATTGCGCGGAACAAGGGGCTCGCCAAGGTATTACCCCGAGGAACCTTGCGGATCGACAATGGGAGGGGCCAGATGGCTCGACGCAAAGACCACCACGACGGGCCATTGCTGCCTGACAAACCGCACCCCAAAAGCCTGTTCGTATGGCTCAGGGGCCGGTTTTTCGCAGGCATGGTCATCGCCGCACCGATCGCGGTTACGTTCCTGATCCTGCAATTCCTGATTAGCGAGATCGACAAGCGCGTCGTCCCGCTCATTCCAGCGGCCCTGAACCCCGAAACCTACCTCAGATACGCGGTGCCGGGATTCGGCCTGATTGTGCTCGTCGTCTTCCTGACAATCCTGGGCGGCATCGCGACCAATCTTATCGGCCGGTCCGTCATCGGCATCGGTGATCGCATCCTCAGCCAAGTCCCGGTTGTGCGTTCACTTTATTCGGCGTTCAAGCAACTCGTCGAAGTGTTTGCCAAGGACAATACCGACCAGTTCAGCGAAGTCGTCCTGATCGAGTATCCCAAACCGGGCACATGGTGCCTGGGGTTCGTGTCCTCGCCTGCCAAGGGTGAGATTGGTATCGCACTCGGTCCGGATTTCCTCGGTATCTTCGTGCCGACGACTCCCAACCCCACATCGGGATTTCTGATGTATGTTGAGGCGAACGAGATCATCCGCTTGAAAATGACCGTCGAGGAAGGCGCGAAAATGATCCTGTCGGCAGGACTCGTCGTGCCCGAGTTCCCGCCAGTCCCCAAGACGGATACAAAGTCGGCAAAGACGCCGAAGCCTCAATGACGCCTTTAGGTCAGTTTGCGGCTCCCGCGTTCAGGCGCGGTGTCAGCAATTCCCGGACGAGCCGCAAGGCTTTACCGCGCGCACCAGCGAGGTCCGGATCGGCGTCCACGACAGCGGTTGCATCTTTCTTGGCGATAGCAAGCAGGTCAGCGTGACGCGACAGGTCGATGATCTGGTAATCGGTCGCCCCGGCCTGGCGCAGTCCGAGCATGTCGCCAGGACCGCGCAGCTTGAAATCGGCTTCGGCAATCTCGAAGCCGTCTTCCGTCCGGCGCAGGGTCTCAAGCCGCTCGCGGGCCATGTCACCCAGCGGCGGGCGATACAGCAGCAGGCAGAAAGACGGCTTGTCTCCGCGGCCGACCCGTCCGCGCAATTGGTGCAGTTGCGCCAGGCCAAAGCCTTCGGCCCGCTCGATCACCATAATCGTCGCCTCGGGCACATCGACGCCGACTTCGATCACGGTGGTTGCGACCAGTATCTTCGTCCGGCCTGATCGGAAGTCCTCCAGTGCCGAGTCCTTCTGCGTTGGCTTCATTCGCCCGTGCACGAGGCCGACCGGCACATCCAATTGATCCTTCAGCGCGGCATGCCGGCCTACTGCTGTAGAATCATCGTCATCCACATCGACCTTCGGGCACACCCAGAATGCTCGCTCGCCACGCTTGATGGCGCGTCCAACAGCATCCACCACTTCATCGATCCGCGTGTCCGGAATGGCGCGGGTTTCCACCGGCTTTCGCCCTTCAGGCTTTTCGTCAAGGATCGTCACCTCGAGATCCCCGTGGACGGCCTGGGCCAGCGTCCTCGGAATCGGCGTCGCACTCATTACCAGCATGTGCGGCGACACAGCCTTGCCGACCAGGCGCATGCGGTCGTGGACCCCGAACCGATGCTGCTCGTCAACAATGATCAGCCCGAGATTGCGAAAGACGACCGATTCCTGGAACAGGGCGTGGGTCCCGGCGACGACCTGGATCGATCCATCCGCGAGCCCCAGGAGCCGACCCTGACGCGCCGCGCCCTTGTCGCGTCCCGTCAGCGACGCAACGGTGTAGCCCAGAGGTGACAGGAGCTTGTCGAGTGTTTCGTATTGTTGCCGCGCCAGCACTTCCGTTGGCGCCATGAATGCAGACTGGAACCCGCCCGCCGCCGCCTGCACCGCCGCCATGGCCCCCACGAGCGTCTTGCCGGATCCGACATCGCCTTGCAGCATGCGCCGCATGGGCGATTGGCTCGACATATCTGCGCTTATCTCGGCAACGGCGCGGACCTGCGCTCCGGTTTGACGAAATGGCAGGCTGCGGGTGAGACGGGACTGAGCCACCTGCGCTTTCACAATCGGGGGCGCGTTGCGACGCTTCCGGCTTGCCCGGGCCAGCGCAAAAGCAGATTCGCGTGCCAGTGCTTCGTCATAGGCAAGGCGCACCCGCGCCGCTTCGAATGCATCTTCGTCGTAAGCAGACGGATTATGCAGCCCGGTGAGCGCCGCCTTAAACCCTACCCAACCTCTCTGCGCAACCAGGTGAGGGTCGCCCCATTCCGGCAGATCGTCCGGCACGCTGTCCAGCGCCTGTACGGCCAGCGCGTGAACGCGCTTGTTGGTCAGCCCGGCGGTCAGGCCGTAGATGGGTTCGACTTGCGGTGGCAGGGCACCCTTCGCTGGGTCAACGATATAGTCGGGATGGGTCATTTGGCGCTCGCCATTGAAATCTTCCACGCGTCCCGAGACGATACGGGTCGACCCGATCGGGAACTGGCCCTGCAGCCAGCGCCCGTCTGCACGAAAGAAAGCCAGCGTCAGGAATCCCGTCCCGTCGAACAACTGGATTCGATGGGGCGCCTTGTCCGAATAGGGCGCCTGATAGGCATGCACCTCACCCTTCACAGTGGCGACTTCACCGAATACCACCTGTTCGAAGCTCGCCCTCACGCGGCGATCGACCCACCGTTCTGGCAAGTGAAGCAGCAGGTCCCAGAGCGTGTCCCCGTCGACCAGCCGCTCAAGCAGGGGTTTCAGCTTCGGGCCCACGCCTGTCAGCGTTTCCAACCCGGCAAACATAGGAAAAAGTCTTTCGTCCCGCATGGCGCGACACTAAGCGCGCGGACTTGAGCACACAATGCGTGGTTTACGTGCCGCGCCAGCAGACTATATCCTTGGCGGGCAACAGATGCTGGAGCATGTGATGGAAACGCGACGCCGTAAATTGACGTTCAGGGCCTGGCGGCGCGGTTTCCGTGAAATGGATCTTTACATGGGATCCTTTGCCGACAAATTCCTGCCGGACTTTAACGAAGCGCAACTTGATGAGTTCGAACGCCTTCTGGCGGTACCGGACTGGGATGTTTATGCATGGCTGATTGGGCAGAAGGACGTCCCTGACAAACACAAGGGTCCGGTGCTGGACCAGCTGGTCGCTTTCCGCTACGCCGCGCAGGCTGGTTAATACGATCAGCCGCGCCGCGCCCTGAAACGAACCTCGCCAAAGATCCTGATGACCCCTGTCGACCTTCTCAAGTCCTTGAGCGGCCCGGCCAGCTTTGCCGGTGCGCCCTTCGGCGCAGACCTCCTTATGTTCTGTCGAGCGCTTGAGGCGCGGGGCGGGATTGGTCTGTATGTCGCGCGCGACGACAAGCGTGCGAGCACGGCCCTGCGCCTGGCACAATTCATCTCGCCACGCCTCGATTGCGTCGACCTGCCGGGATGGGACACCTTGCCCTATGACCGTGTCAGCCCGACGCCGGGTGTTGCGGCACGCCGTTGCGCGGGTCTGGCCCGGCTCGCCCGCTACGAACCCTCCCAGGGCGCCCTTCTGGTCGTTACAACGGCGACATCGCTGGTGCAGCGAGTTGTGCCCGTCTCGACGTTGCGACGCGCGTCCTTCTCAGTGTCCATTGGCCAGTCCGTCAGCCAGAAGGACCTGGCAGAATACCTTTTGGTGAACGGCTACGTGCGGGCAAGCACGGTGCGCGAACACGGCGAGTTCGCCATTCGCGGCGGTATCATCGATATTTTTCCGCCGACGTCGGGCGAACCCTACCGGTTGGACTTCTTCGGCGACACGTTGGAAACCTTGCGGACTTTTGACACGGAGTCCCAGCGCTCCACGGGAGATGCACGCTCTGTCGCGTTCGCGCCGGTTAGCGAGATCCTGTTTGATGACACGATCCTCAGCGGGTTTCGCGAGCACTACTTGACGAGATTCGGCCCCCCTTCCGGTGACCCGATGTACGAATCGGCGCGTGCCTCGATTCGCCGGCAGGGCGTCGAAGCATGGCTCCCGCTGTTCCATGACCACCTCGAAACCTTGTTTGATTACATGGGTGACGGAGCCGTTATCGGTTTCGGGCATCTGTCTGCCGAAGCCGCATCCGAGCGTCTGGCGCAGGCTCTGGACTATTACGCCGCCCGCCTTGATGCCGCTGGCGGTGACCCGAAAATGGCCCGTGTGCTGCCCCCGTCCGATCTGTTCCTTGAGTCCAATGAACTCGATCACCTGCTCTCGACCCACGCAGTTGTCCGCTTCAGCCCGGCAGAGGCCACCGCAGGTGCCTATGACATGGGCGCCCGGCTCGGTCGGGATTTCGCACCGGAGCGCCTGCGTCCCGAAGAGAATATCTTCGAGGCGGCTATCGCACATGCAAAGGCCCTTTATGCATCCGGCAAGCCGGTTGCCTTTGCGGCCTGGTCTGCCGGGTCAGCGGATCGTCTGATCAATGTCATGGCCGATCATGGACTGCCCGATCTTGTGCAGGTCCACTCGCTCGAAGCTGTGCGCAAGACCGATTTTACGGTCATCGAACTTCCGCTTGAGTCGGGATTCGTGACCCCCGATGTCGCCGTCATTTCCGAAGCCGACATTCTGGGCGACCGGCTGGCCGCCCCGCGACGGCGCCGCAAGTCTGCAAGCTTCATCACAGATGCGTCCGCACTGTCGCCGGATGATCTTGTTGTCCATGTCGATCATGGTGTCGGTCGCTACATCGGCCTGAAGACACTTGACCTTACCGGCGCGCCACATGACTGCCTCCAGCTCGAATATGCTGGCGGCGACATGATCTTCCTGCCTGTCGAGAACATTGACCTGATCAGCCGCTACGGCTCGGAAGAATCTGAAAGACAGCTTGACCGCCTCGGCGGCGCGGGGTGGCAGACCCGCAAGGCCAAAGCGAAGAAGCGCATTCTCGAGATGGCCGCAGAACTCATGGCCATTGCCGCAGAACGGTCCCTGAAGCGCGCCGACGTGCTGTCAGCCGGGCAGGGGATGTATGAGGAATTCGCGGCCCGTTTCCCTTATGGGGAAACAGACGACCAGCTAAACGCCATCGAAGATGTGTTGGGAGACCTGGCATCAGGCAGGCCGATGGACCGCCTCGTCTGTGGTGACGTGGGCTTCGGCAAGACCGAAGTCGCTTTGCGCGCAGCCTTCATGGCAGCGATGAGCGGCAAGCAGGTCGCCGTCATTGCGCCGACAACATTGCTGGCACGTCAGCATTACAAAACGTTTTCCGATCGATTGGCTGGCTGGCCACTCAAGGTGCGCCACCTGTCCCGGCTTGTCGGCCAGCGCGAGACCGTAGAAACGCGCGACGGCCTGGCGGACGGCAGTGTCGATGTCGTCATCGGCACGCACGCCTTGCTCGCCAAGGGCATGGATTTCAAACGGCTCGGTCTGCTCGTCGTCGACGAAGAGCAGCGCTTTGGCGTGAAGCAAAAGGAGCGGCTGAAGGAACTGAAGGCCGACATCCATGTGCTGACCCTGTCCGCCACGCCCATCCCGCGCACGCTCCAGATGGCGCTCACGGGCATCCGCGACCTCTCCATTATCGCAACACCACCTGTCGATCGCCTCGCTGTGCGCACTTACATCACCGAGGAAGATACCGTCACGATCCGGGAAGCCTTGCTGCGTGAGAAGTATCGCGGCGGACAGGCCTTCTTCGTGGCGCCGCGTATCCAGGATCTCGACAAGTTGGAGAACTTCCTGTCGGCACAGGTGCCTGAAGTGTCCTTCGTCGTCGCCCACGGCCAGATGGCTGCGGGCGAACTCGAAGACATCATGAACGCGTTCTATGATGGGAAATATGACGTCCTCCTGTCCACGACCATCGTTGAAAGCGGGCTCGATATCCCGCGCGCCAACACATTGATCATCCACCGTGCCGACATGTTCGGCTTGGCACAGCTCTACCAGCTGCGCGGTCGCGTCGGTCGCTCCAAGCTGCGCGCCTACGCCTATTTCACCACGCCGCGCGACCGAGTGGTGACGGAAATGGCCGAAAAGCGCCTGAAAGTCCTGCAATCCCTCGACAGCCTCGGCGCCGGCTTCCAGCTCGCGAGCCACGATCTCGACATGCGCGGTTCGGGCAACCTGCTCGGCGATCAGCAGTCCGGGCAGGTAAGGGAAGTGGGCGTGGAACTCTACCAGTCCATGCTGGAAGACGCCGTCAAGGCGCTTCAGTCGGGCGCACGGCGTGACGATGAAGTTGTCGATGACTGGTCACCGCAAATCAATCTCGGCGTCGCGGTGCTTATCCCTGAGGCCTATGTTGAGGACCTCACGATCCGCCTGTCGCTGTACCGGCGTCTCGCCGAGATCAGCACCGCGTCCGACCGTGAGTCGTTCGCTGCTGAACTTATCGACCGGTTCGGTCCGCTACCGGAGGCCACGCGGCAACTGCTGGAGGTCACGGCGATCAAGGTCCAGTGCAAGGCGCTCGGCATTTCGAAACTGGACTCCGGCATCAAGGGCGCAGTCTTCGCATTCCGGCCCGACACGATCATGGACCCTGTTCGCCTGATGGAAGTCGTCCGCACCCGTCCGAGCGCACTGAAGCTGCGTCCGGATTCCAAACTGGTCCATTCCGGTCTGGGCGGCGAACCGGAACGCCGACTGGTCAGCGTCAAAGCGTTCTTGAGAGAGCTGGAATCCGTCTCCGGTCTCGTATCGGCCTAGGCTGTTTCCAGTCGCATGAAAGGACCGGACAAGCCCGCTTCGAGCAGCGCGTTCGCGGTATGGAAACGCCGCTTTTCGACGACCCGCAAGTTGAGCGTGAGGCGGGCGAGTTCATCGACTTCCGCGATGGCCTCTGCGATCCGCTTCGAGAGTTGAACAGCGCCATGGTAGGAGGTCAGTGGCATAGACACCGCAATCGTGCCGATTGCGACGATGGCAGCGCAGTCTGTTTCTCGCAGCAGGGGTCCCAGGCACTTTGCGAGCGCGTGCAGCAGCTGGCCATCGCTTCGGTGCTCCCCAGCCAGCTTCAGGGTCATGACTGACAGCGCATCAGCCCGCTGGTTGGACACGTCTATCTGGCGCTTGAGATGCGCCTCCAGGAACGCGCTGGAAAACAAGCCCATCACATCATCGCCATTACCCCGTGTGATTGATACCGTTGGCCTCGCGGGGCGCAAGGCCTGATACTTCCGCGCCAGGAGCGCAATGCGCTTGGCCACGTCCGGCTCGGGATCCTGGCATTCCACGATCTCGTCGGCGTGCGAGAGCAGGTCCTGCGCGTCATCCTGCGGGCGCTGGTCACCCTCAATCAATGCGAGGATCGCCAAGCCGTTGAGCAATCGGCCCGGTTCAGACGTATCCAGGAAAAGCGCGCCGCTTTCGCCGGCAGACGTCATGTCGACCAGCGCCGCTGAAAACCGGCGCGTCGATAAATAGTCGCTGGCCATGTTGCGCGACAGTGCGGCGGTCACAAACACGTCTCTGGCTCGCAGAGCGTTCTCCAATGACAGGAACATCGGGGAACTCTGACCAAGATAAAGGAGTTCAGGGACGCCATCAGGCGACGCGAGGCTTGGGACGATTCCGAAGGCTTGCGCGGTTTCGGCGCGAATGGCGGCTTCGATGCTTCGCGCCTCCCTGCGCGCCATGGCTGAAAGCCGCCCTTTCAACATTGCGAGGTCCCGGTCCCGGCGGACTGTGAGCGCGTCGGATAGAAACAATCCCGTTTCGGCGGTATCGAGTAATATCAGTCGGCGGGCCAGGCCTTGCCGGCAGGCAGAGTCGAGCGTTTCAAGCCACGACCGGGACACGCTGGCGAGATCGATCAGAAGGGGATCGGAAGCATCGAAATCCACCGCGTCTGCGCCCGCATACGCCCGCATGCCGCCGGATCGCAGGCGCGCGACCACGATCTTGAGCCGGACACCTGTCGCGGCGACTTCGATTGGCGGGTCCATGTAGGTCAGGTCAGGCATGAATTTCTCGAAACGCAGCAGCGGTCGACGCTGGGACACCCCTTCCTTTTGCCGGTATCACACTTAAAGTTGCGCTAATCAGGCTGCATTGGCCAATCGAGAACGGGAGAAGATCATGGCGAGTGGGCCACTGGACGGTGTCAAAATTGTTGAATTCGCTGGAATCGGTCCGGGACCGTTCTGCGGCATGCTGTTGTCCGACATGGGCGCAGACGTGGTGCGTATTGATCGACCCGGAGACGGCAAGCCGGGGCGGGCCGCTGACGTCATGAGTCGCGGCCGCCGGTCGATCAGCCTGAACCTCAAGGATCCAGCGGATGTCGACGTCGCCCTGAAACTGATCGAGAAGGCCGACGGCCTGATCGAAGGCTTCCGCCCCGGCGTGATGGAGCGCAACGGTCTTGGCCCGGATGCCGTTCTCGCACGCAATCCGAAACTTGTTTACGGGCGCATGACCGGCTGGGGACAGTTCGGCTCACTGTCGCAAGCCGCTGGCCACGACCTCAACTATATTGCCCTGACAGGCGCGCTCCACGCCATGGGCCGCAAGGATGAACGCCCGAGTCCGCCACTCAACCTCGTGGGCGACTATGGCGGCGGCGCGCTCTATCTTGCCATGGGGCTCTTGGCTGGCATCGTGAACGTCAAGAATGGCGGCAAGGGCCAGGTAATCGATGTCGCGATGACAGACGGCGCAGCCTCGCTCTCCACCATGTTCTTCGGCATGAAGGCCATGGGCGTGTGGACCGATGAGCGCGAGTCGAACCTGCTCGATGGTGGAGCACATTTCTACGACACCTACGAATGCAGCGATGGAAAATGGGTGTCCATCGGCTCGATCGAGCCGCAATTCTACGCGTTGCTACTCGAGAAGACCGGCGTCACCGACCCGCAATTTAAGTCCCAGATGGACCGGTCGAAATGGGGCCCGCTCAAGGCCAAGTTGACCGCGATCTTCAAAGGCAAGACGCGCGACGAATGGTGCGCCATCATGGAAGGTACGGACATTTGCTTCGCGCCGGTCCTGTCCATGGCGGAAGCTCCGAGCCATCCGCACAATGTCGAGCGCAAGACGTTTGTCGAAGTTGAGGGCGTTGTTCAGCCCGCGCCCGCGCCACGATTCTCCGGCACGCCGGCAGAAATCCAGCGGCGCCCCGCCGGACTCGGCGAGCATACCGATGAAATCCTGCGCGACTGGCACGTCAGCCGCTGATGAGCGCACTTCCGGGAACCACGGGCCGGCGGCGCATCTACCTGATGCGCCACGGCTTCGTCGATTATACTTCAGCAGCCGTCCGCAAGGCGCGCGATCCGTCGATCGCCGTGCTGACACCCGAAGGGGAATTCGAAGCGAAGGCGGCAGGCGTGGCCCTGTCGGATGTCCATTTCGATCTCGCCATCTGTTCCGGGCTGAAACGCACGCGCCAAACGGCTGAGATCGTCCTTGCGGAGCATCCGAATGCACCCGGCCTCGAAGAAGAGGCGCGTTTCGGTGAAGTGCGGTCTGGCCAGTATATCGACTTCCATTCGGCCGGGCACCTTGCCGCGACCATGACATTCATGTTCGAACAGGCGGGTGAACCGGGTGCGCGTTTCCTTGAGGGGGGCGAAAAATTCTCCGATGCGCTTGAACGTATCCTGGAAGGCTTGAGCGACCTGTTGACCCGGCCCGGTTGGGCCAGTGCACTCGTCGTCGCCCACGAAGTCGTCAACCGCATGGTTCTCGCCTCCGTCGTGGGGGCTCCGCTCGGCGCCAGTGCCGGATTCGAGCAGGACACCGGCTGCATCAACATCATCGATTTCGACATGGTGCCCACCGAAGACGGCACGGGCACCCAGATCGAGCGCGGCGTCGTGAAGGCGGTCAACCTGACACCCGCCAACTACCTCAAGAACGGCATGAATCTGCGCAGCCTTGAGGCGATCTTCACCCGGCCGGCCCCTGGTGCGTGATCAGAGGCCCCCAACTCGCCTGCCAGGTGAACAGAACATAACCAGGGGGCACGGGTCCATTCAGGTGGGATAGGCTATTTACCAGCCTGTCGGTGCCGCGTTTTTAGGCTTTTTGCCGGAACAACGCATTGACGTCCTTCTTGCTTTACCTCGGCCGCCCCTCGGGGCGGCCATTTTCTTGCGGCGCAGCTATTTAAGGATAAGGTCTCTCCATCTGAACACATGGCGAGGGCTGACACTTGAAAACGACAATGATGCGCATGCTGGTATTGGCGGCCCTGACGGCCTGTTCCCCGAAAACGCCTGCACCCGCAGATACAGCCCCAGAGCCTGAATCAGCCGCCCAGTTGCATGAGCGGCTTCTTGTGCTCGATTCCCACCTCGATACGCCTGCGAATCTATCCAAGCCGGACTTTGACATCATGGCCGACAATCCGAGCGTGCTCGGCAGCGTCCAGGTCGACCTGCCAAAGATGAAGCGCGGAGGCCTCGATGGTGGCTTCTGGGTGATTTTCACGCCGCAAGGGCCCGTCGACGAAGCGTCCTTCGAATCTGCAAGCGCGGCGGCCCTCACCCGTAGTGATGAGATTCATGCCATGGTCGCCGATAACCCTGATTCGTTTGAACTCGCCTATACGTCCGAAGATGCCGTCCGCATTGCTGCATCCGGCAAGCGGATCGTCTATCAGTCGATCGAAAACAGCTATCCCATCGGCACGGACCTCTCGCGCGTCGAGACCTTCTATGACCGCGGTGTCCGCGTCATCGGCCCGGTGCATTTCCGCGACAACCAGTTTGCCGATAGCGCAACAGATTTTTCCGCCGGCGATTTTGGCGGGCTCAGTCCGCTGGGCGAAGACCTGGTCAGGCAAGCCAACCGCCTCGGCATGGTCCTGGATGGATCTCACGCAGCTGATTCGACGGTTGATGACATGATCGCGCTGTCCACCACGCCGCTGATTCTCACGCACACAGGCGTCAAGGCGGTCTACGACCACCCACGAAATATCAGTGACGATCTTCTGCGCAAGATCGCCGGCGATGGCGGCGTCATCCAGATCAACGCCTATGGCGGTTATCTCGAAGCGCTCTCGCCCACGCCGGAACGCCAGGCTGCACTGGACGAACTCCAGACGGAATTCGACGGAATCTCGCCGATCACGGCGGACGCAGAGACGCGCGAGCGCTACATGGCGCGCATGGACGAAGTGGACGCAGCATTCCCGCCCCCCCGCTCCACCTTCGAGAAGTTCATGGAGCACATGAATCACGCCCTTGAAGTGGTCGGACCCGACCATATTGGCATCGGTGCGGACTGGGACGGTGGCGGCGGCGTGGAGGGCATGGAAGACGTGTCCTTCCTGCCAAAAGTCACCGAGCGCCTGCTCGCTGAGGGCTATTCGGCAGAAGACATCCAGAAGATTTGGAGCGGCAACATGTTGCGGATGCTTCAGCAGGCGGAAGCGGCCAAAGAGCCCCCCGCGCCTCAATAGGGCAGGGCAAGACACATTTCGTGGGTTTGGTGATGTTCAGACCTTGCAAAGCCTGTTGGGCGTCTGTATGAGGCCCGTTCGAGTTCACACGCTGAAAATGCGCAACCATCCGGATACCTGTCATGGCCGTTCCTAAGAGCAAGATCTCCAAGTCCCGTCGCGGCATGCGCCGTTCGCACGACCGGCTTGCAATGAATACATATATTGAAGACGCCCAGTCGGGCGAGCTTCGTCGTCCGCATCACATCGACATCAAGACCGGCATGTATCGCGGTCGTCAGGTGCTTGAGCCAAAGGGCGATATCTAGTCTGGTTGCGCTTACGCGCGCACACGACTAAGGGTTTCAGCGCCTCCCGCCGTCCGGCAGGGGGCGCTTTTTACATCTGACGCCGAAACCAGTTAAGGGGGCACAAGGTCGCCATGAGCGAGATCATCGACATTCACGCACGCGAAATTCTCGACAGCCGGGGCAACCCGACCGTTGAAGTGGACGTTACGCTCGACGATGGCTCGACCGGTCGCGCTGCGGTACCATCAGGGGCTTCGACCGGCGCCTATGAAGCCCACGAGCAACGCGATGGCGACACGTCCCGTTACGGTGGCAAGGGCGTCCTCAAGGCCGTCGATGCCGTGAACGGCGAAATCTACAATGAACTCGAAGGCATGGACGCCACCGACCAGCGCCTGATCGACATGATGATGATCGATCTGGACGGCACGGAGAACAAGTCCCGTCTCGGCGCAAACGCAATCCTCGGCGTCTCGCTGGCCGTCGCCAAGGCGGGCGCTGAAAGCTGTGCCATGCCGCTTTACCGCTATATCGGCGGCGCCAATGCCCGCGTCCTGCCAACGCCGATGATGAACATCATCAATGGTGGCGAGCATGCTGACAACCCGATCGACATCCAGGAATTCATGATCATGCCGGTCAGCGCCGAGAGCCTGACGGATTCGGTCCGCATGGGCGCTGAAGTCTTCCACGCCCTCAAGAAAACGCTCAGCGACGCCGGTCACAATACCAATGTCGGCGATGAGGGTGGTTTTGCGCCGAACATCGGTTCGACCGAAGAGGCGATCGGCTTCATCATGAAAGCCATCGAGAAGGCAGGCTATGCACCGGGCGAAGACATCGCGCTCGCGCTCGATGCCGCCTCGACCGAGTTCTACAAGGACGGCAAGTACCACCTCGCGGGTGAAGGCAAGATTCTCGGATCTGACGAATTCGCCTTGTACCTCGCGGACCTCTGCGGCCGCTATCCGATCATCTCGATTGAAGACGGCATGGCCGAGGACGACTGGGATGGCTGGGTCGCGCTGACTGAAATGATCGGCGATCGCATCCAGCTCGTCGGCGACGATCTTTTCGTGACCAACCCCGAACGGCTGTCGACCGGGCTCCAGAAGGGCGCTGCCAACTCGATCCTGATCAAGGTCAACCAGATCGGCACACTGTCGGAGACGCTCGACGCCGTCGAACTGGCGCACCTCCACGCCTATACGGCCGTCATGTCCCACCGCTCCGGCGAGACCGAGGACACGACAATTGCCGACCTCGCCGTCGCCACCAATTGCGGGCAGATCAAAACCGGGTCGCTGTCCCGCTCCGACCGTATCGCAAAATACAACCAGTTGATTCGCATCGAGGAAGAGCTCGGCCCGATCGGCATCTATGCCGGCCGGTCGCGCATCAACGCGGCATAGCGCAAACGCGCGGTTAACCAATCGCAGCTACAGATTTGCACTATGGTATTCCGCCTCGAGGCCCTCGGGCTCAGCCTGCTTGTGCTCTATTTTGCCTACCACGCCTTTGCGGGGGAGAAGGGCCTTGGCCGTTGGTCTGATGCCCAGCTGGAGCTCGAAGACCGCAAGGCCGATCTGGCGAAGATCGAGGCCGATCTGACGCGCCTGCGCACGGATATCCGCCGTCTGACCCCGGGTTCGGTCGATCCGGACTTTGTCGAAGCGCTGGCGCGCGATAAGCTGGCTTTCGTTTACCCGAACGAGATCGTCCTGATGGCGTCAGCCGACAGCATTGCAAATTGACATAGTTGCTCTGACTTGTCGCAGCGGAAACGCGCATACATAAGACAGGTAAGGGATGGAGTTATCTGATGGCGACAAAACCTAAGACTGCCAAAAAGGCGCCCTCGAAATCAACCAAGGCCGACATGCTCGCATATTACCGGGCGATGCTGCTTATCCGACGCTTCGAGGAAAAGGCTGGCCAGCTCTACGGCATGGGCAAGATTGCCGGCTTCTGCCACCTCTATATCGGTCAGGAAGCGGTCGTCACCGGCATGCAAGCCTGCCTCAAGGATGGCGACCAGGTCATCACCGGTTACCGCGACCATGGACACATGCTCGCCTGCGGTCTCGATCCGAAAGGCGTCATGGCCGAACTCACTGGACGCAGTGGCGGCCTGTCCAAGGGCAAGGGCGGCTCGATGCACATGTTCAGCCGCGAGAAGAACTTCTTCGGCGGTCACGGCATCGTCGGAGCGCAGGTGCCGCTTGGCACGGGGCTCGCCTTCGCCAACAAGTACAAGAACAATGGCAATGTCAGCCTCGCCTATTTCGGCGACGGTGCGGCCAATCAGGGCCAGGTCTATGAGGCCTTCAACATGGCCTCCCTCTGGGACCTGCCGGTCGTCTATGTCATCGAGAACAACCAGTATGCGATGGGCACCAGCGTCGCGCGCGCCTCGGCTGAAGTCGAACTCTTCAAGCGCGGAATCAGTTTCGAGATCGAGGGCGAAGCCGTTGACGGCATGGACGTGCTCGCGGTGAAGGAGGCCGGCGAGAAAGCGGTCAAGTATGCCCGCTCCGGCAAGGGCCCCTACATTCTCGAAATGAAGACCTATCGCTATCGCGGCCACTCAATGTCCGACCCGGCCAAGTACCGCAAGCGTGAAGAGGTTGACGATATTCGCACCCACCATGATCCGATCGAGGGACTCAAGGGCCAGCTAGTCGAAGCGGGTCATGTGACGCAAGAGGAACTCAAGGATATCGACAAGGAGATCAAGGCCATCGTCAAGGAGGCCGCCGACTTCTCGCTCGAAAGCCCGGAGCCCGATCCATCCGAACTCTGGACAGATGTCCTGCGCGAAGTGGAGTCCGTCTAGATGTCCGTCGATATTCTCATGCCCGCCCTGTCGCCGACCATGGAAGAGGGCACGCTCTCCAAATGGCTGAAGAAGGAAGGCGACACCGTCTCCTCCGGCGACGTGATTGCCGAGATCGAAACCGATAAGGCGACGATGGAAGTCGAAGCCGTCGATGAAGGCATCCTCGCGAAGATCCTCGTGGCTGAAGGCACAGAAGGCGTCAAAGTGAATGCCGTCATCGCCGTGCTCGCCGAAGATGGCGAAGACGCCGGCAGCGTGAAGCCCTCATCGAACGGTGTCGCAGCGCCGGCTGCTGCTCCGAAGGAACAACAAGCAGAGGCCAGCGAGTCTGCGCCCGCGCCGAAGGCCGAATCCGAAGACGCCCCCGCCGCGGCCATTCTCTCAGACCCCTCCATTCCCGAGGGCACGACCTTCACCGAAACCACGGTCCGCGACGCCTTGCGCGACGCCATGGCCGAGGAAATGCGCCGCGACGAGACCGTCTTCGTCATGGGCGAGGAAGTCGCCGAATACCAGGGCGCCTACAAGGTTACCCGCGAGCTGCTGCAGGAATTCGGCGCCCGCCGCGTGGTCGATACGCCGATCACGGAGCATGGCTTTGCTGGTCTCGGTGTCGGCGCCGCCTTTGGCGGCCTCAAGCCGATTGTCGAGTTCATGACCTTCAACTTCGCCATGCAGGCCATTGACCACATCATCAATTCCGCCGCCAAGACGCTTTACATGTCCGGCGGCCAGATGGGCTGCCCGATCGTGTTCCGCGGACCGAACGGCGCAGCCTCCCGCGTCGGTGCCCAGCACAGCCAGGACTATGCCTCATGGTACGGGCATATACCGGGCCTCAAGGTCGTCGCGCCCTATGACGCCGCCGATGCCAAGGCCCTGCTCAAGGCCGCGATCCGCGACCCCAACCCGGTCGTCTTCCTCGAGCATGAACTCGTCTACGGCACCAGCTTCCCGGTGCCGGACCTTGACGACTATGTCCTGCCGATCGGCAAGGCCGCCGTGAAGCGCGCCGGAACGGACGTCACCCTCGTCGCCTATTCCCGCATGGTCGGTTTTGCGCTCCAGGCCGCCGAAGAGCTTGCGGAGCAGGGGATCAGTGCCGAAGTCGTCGATCTGCGCTCCATCCGCCCGCTCGACACGGCCACGGTCATCGCAAGCGTGAAAAAGACCAACCGCATCGTCACCTGCGAAGAAGGCTGGCGCTACATGGGCATCGGCGCTGAGATCTGTGCCTGCGTCGTTGCCGAAGCCTTCGATTATCTCGACGCTCCACCGGCCCGCGTCCACCAGAAGGACGTGCCCCTTCCCTACGCTGCCAATCTCGAAGCGATGAGCCTTCCCAGCGTCGCCGACATCGTCGCAGCAGCCCGCAAGGTCTGCTACGCGGATCAGGAGTAGCGCCATGAGCATCAACATCACCATGCCCGCCCTCTCTCCGACGATGGAAGAAGGCACGCTCGCCAAATGGCTCGTCAAGGAAGGTGACACCGTCTCCTCTGGCGACATCCTTGCGGAAATCGAGACCGACAAGGCGACGATGGAAGTCGAAGCCGTCGACGAAGGCACAATTGCGAAAATTCTGGTTTCCGAAGGCACAGAAGGCGTGAAGGTCAACGCGGTCATCGCTGTCCTCGCAGAAGAGGGCGAAGACGCATCGTCGATCAAGGCGCCCAAAGAGTCTGCTCCCCCGGCGAAAGCCGCGCACTCAGGCAGCGAAGACAAGAAGCCCGCTGCTGCGCCTCAGTCCGCTCCAGCAGCGAAGCCGCAAGCTGCACCCAAGCCACAACCCGTCGCCTCAACACCTGTCTCCGGCGACCGCATCAAGGTGAGCCCCCTCGCCAAACGCATTGCCGGCCTGAAAGGCATCGACCTGTCGGCCCTCAAGGGCACCGGCCCGCGCGGCCGCATCATCAAGCGCGATGTCGAAAACGCCCAACCCGGCACCGCCGCCGCGCCCGCCGCCAGGTCGGGCGCACCCGCTCCGGACGGCCTCATCCTGGCGCAGGTCCTCGACGACCGCGTCTATGCGCCCGACAGCTACGAGCTCAAACCGCTCGACGGTGTCCGCAAGGTCGTTGCAAAGCGTCTGACCACCAGTTTCATGCAGGTGCCGCATTTCCCCCTGACGATCGACCTCGCGCTCGACCATCTCCTGGCCAGCCGCGTCGCGATAAATGCCGCTGCGCCGAACGGCATCAAGGTCTCGGTCAATGACCTGCTGATCAAGGCCTGCGCCATGGCCCTGATGGACGAGCCGGACTGCAATGCATCCTACACGGACAAGGGCATCGCCTATCACAAGCACGCCCATGTCTCGGTGGCTGTCGCCATCGATGGCGGTCTGATCACGCCGGTCATCTTCAATGCCGAAGGCAAGGGCCTGGCCGACATTTCCGAAGAGATGAAGGACCTCGCCGCCCGGGCCCGCGAGCGCAGGCTGAAGCCGCAGGAATATTCCGGTGGCACGTTCTCCATCTCCAATCTCGGCATGTTCGGCATTCGCAATTTCGCCTCGATCATCAACCCGCCCGAAGGCATGATCCTGTCTGTCGGGGCAGGACAGAAGCGTCCGGTCGTCAACGCCACGGGCGACCTCGCCGTCGCCACGGTGATGAGCGTCACGCTCACCTGCGACCACCGCGTTATCGGCGGCGCCGAAGGGGCGAAATGGCTGCAGGCCTTCAAACGCTATGTCGAAACGCCGGAAGCGATGCTGCTTTAACGCGCGCCAACACTCGAACCGGAACTGGGACAAGGGATGATGAAACGTACCGGGCTAATTTTGGCGCCAACCTTGCTGGCCGCCTGTTCCACGCAAGCGACTGAACCGACAGCGGCTCCTGAATCCGTATCAGCCCCCGATCCAGTGGTTCAGTTCGATCCTGACAGGTTCAAGGTCATCGCAGATGTGTTTGCGACGGAACATGGCATGATGACCCTGTGCGGTGATGACGTCCCGGTCCGTCTTACATTGTTCATGGCCGAACTGGGCGCTTCGACAACGCCGCCAGAGCTCGTGCCGAGCCTGTTGGCCGCCAATGATGCGAAAATCGACGCATTGCGTGTGACTGAAAAGGAATACGTCTGCGCGCCTGAAATGTATGAAAGCCGCGAGGCGAATTCCATGGCCGCTCAGGAAGAGTGGAACGTTATGCGAGGTGCCGAATGACCACCCAATACGACCTCATCATTATCGGCTCGGGCCCCGGCGGCTACGTCTCCGCGATCCGCGCCAGCCAGCTCGGCCTGAAGACCGCCATCGTCGAGCGCGAAGCCCTTGGCGGCGTCTGCCTCAACTGGGGCTGTATCCCCACCAAGGCGCTGCTGCGGTCTGCTGAGGTCATGCATCTCGCCAAGAACGCCAAGGATTTCGGCCTCAAGATCGACAAGGTCGAGGTCGATCTCGATGCCGTGGTGAAACGCTCGCGCGGCGTCGCCAGTCAGCTCTCGGGCGGCGTGAAGTTCCTGATGAAGAAGAACAAGATCGACGTGATCGAAGGCACCGCCCGCCTCGAGAAAGGCACGCCTGCGCCCAAGGTCATCGTCAAGGGCAAGGACGGCAAGGACACCACCCTCCAGGCGAAACACGTCATGCTCGCCACCGGCGCCCGCGCCCGCGACATCCCGCAGGCCGGCCTCATCGCCGACGGCAAGCTGGTCTGGACCTATCGCGAAGCCATGACGCCCGACATGATGCCCAGGCGGCTCCTCGTCATCGGCTCCGGCGCCATCGGCATCGAATTTGCCAGCTTCTACAACGAGCTCGGCTGTGACGTGACGGTTGCCGAAGTCCTGCCGCGTATCCTGCCGGTAGAAGACGCTGAAATCTCCGCCATGGCCGAGAAGGATTTCAGGAAACAGGGCCTCAACATCATCACCGGCGCCAAGGTTGAGAACCTGAAAGCCGGCAAGAACACGGTCACCGCCGACATCACCGACAAGGACGGCAAGACAGAGTCGCGGGAATTCGACCGCGTCATCCTCGCCGTCGGCATTGTCGGCAATGTCGAAAACCTTGGCCTCGAAGCCCTTGGCGTGAAGGTCGAGAAAACCCACGTCAATGTCGACGGTTTCGGCAAGACCGGCGTCCCCGGCCTCTATGCCATTGGCGACCTCACCGGCCCGCCCTGGCTCGCCCACAAGGCCAGCCATGAGGGCGTCATCTGCGTCGAGGCCATCGCCGGCGCCGGCAAGGTCCATGCCGAGCCCTTCGACGCCTCCAACGTCCCTGGTTGCACCTATTCCCGTCCGCAGGTCGCCAGCGTCGGTCTCACCGAGGCCGCCGCCAAGGAAAAGGGGTATGACATCAAGGTTGGTCGTTTCCCCTTCATCGGCAACGGCAAGGCGATTGCCCTTGGCGAAACAAACGGCATGGTGAAAATCGTCTTCGACAAGAAGACCGGCGAACTCCTCGGTGCCCACATGATTGGCGCAGAAGTCACAGAATTGATCCAGGGCTATGTCATCGCCCGTCAGGGTGAATTGACCGACGTGGACCTCGCGCACACCATCTTTGCGCACCCGACCATCTCGGAAACCATGCACGAAGCGGTGCTCGACGCCGATGGCAGGGCGCTTCACATCTAGGGCAGGGGCCTTGCCCGCAGGCATTCACCCTTATACGCAGGAGCCAGCCCAAATCACCGGAGGATCTTGCGTGATCCGTGACCTGCTCATAGGCCTGACCGCCCTCCTGCTCGCCGCCTGCGCGCCGCCATCACGGCCCGAAACGGAGGCGCCCGTGTCCGCACCTCAAATTGTCCTTCCTGAGTCGCGCGACGGCGTCGTGACCGACCGGTTCGCCCGCATGGCGCTGCAATGCGTTCACAAGGAATATCCCAACAAGATCAGCCATGTCATGAACAGCGATGCAGATGCGGCGACACCGCGCCAGCTGCATCCGGCTTTCTATGGCTGTTTCGACTGGCACTCCTCGGTGCACGGCCACTGGCTGCTCGCCCGCATCCTCAACACCGATCCTGAGACGCCTTATCGCGAGGCCATCGTGGCCGCGCTCGGGCATAGTTTCATCCCGGACAACATCGCAGGCGAGATTGCCTATTTCAAGGGCGCTGACCGGGCGAGCTTCGAGCGGCCCTATGGCACCGCCTGGTTCCTCCAGATGATGACCGAACTGCGCGGGTCCGACCTGCCAGAAGCGACAATATGGGTCGCGACGCTCGAACCGCTTGAGACCTTGATTATCGGCGAAACATCAACTTGGCTCACCAGGCTCGCCTATCCGATCCGCCTTGGCACCCACAACCAGACGGCGTTCGCGTTCGGCCTGATGCTGGACTGGGCCAGGGCGAACAATGCCGGCGCCTTCAATGCCCAGCTGACCCAGAAGGTGCTCGAATTCCATTCCAGCGACGTCAATTGCCCGCTCGCTTATGAACCGTCAGGCGAAGACTTCCTGTCGCCCTGCCTGATGGAAGCCGACCTCATGCGCCGCGTCATGCCGGCGGACCAGTATGCCGCATGGCTCTCGGTCTTCCTGCCGCAGCTGCCAACCACTGGCCGGTCGGACTGGCTGTTGCCTGGCGTCGTGCTCGACCCGACCGACGGCAAGCTCGTCCACCTTGATGGCGTGAACCTGTCGCGCGCCTGGGCACTCGAAGGCATCGCCAGCGCCTTGCCTGAAGGCGATGCGCGCATTGCGTCACTCCTCGCTGCCGCCGACGTACACAAGCAGACAGGCATCGCCGCTGTCAGCGACGAACATTATTCCGGCAGTCACTGGCTCGCGAGCTTTGCAACCTATCTCGAAACCCGTCGTGGGATCAGCCCGGAATGAAACTTCCCATCGGCCCCGGCGCACTTGTCGCAGCCGCCTTCATCGGTCCCGGCACCGTCACGGCCTGCACGCTCGCGGGCGCGAATTTCGGCTTTGCACTTGTCTGGGCGCTGGTCTTTGCCACGCTGGCAACCATCATCCTTCAGGATATGGCGGCCCGGCTCGGTGTCATGGGGCGTGCCGGTCTCGGCGAAGCCTTGGTCAGCGGCACGGGGAACATTTTCCTGAAATGGGGCGCGGCGGGTCTGGTCCTCGCCGCACTCGCCCTCGGCAATGCCGCCTACGAAGCCGGCAACCTGTCGGGGGGCGCGCTTGGCCTCGAAGCGATCGTGGGTGAGGGCATCGAAACCCGCCGGATCATCGTGCTTGCGCTCGCTTCAATGGCAGGCGCCGTGCTCGTGTTTGGACGCTACCAGCTTATCCAGCGCTTGCTGGTCGCACTGGTTATCGTCATGAGCCTCGCGTTCGCTGGCAGCGCCATCCTCGTCCGGCCCGACATCGGCGCCATGCTGTACGGCCTCGTCCCGCGTGTACCTGAGGGCGGCCTCCTGACATCCATCGCCCTCATCGGCACCACGATCGTTCCCTATAATCTCTTCCTCCACGCCGCCTCGGCGCGTGAGCACTGGCCGGATGCGACCCCCCAGGCATTGGCCGAAGCGCAGGCAGACACGCGCGTCTCCGTCGGTCTCGGCGGCCTCATCTCGATCCTGATCCTCACGACGGCGGCCTCCAGCCTGTTTGCCAATGGCCAGCAGGTATTGAGCGCTGCAGACATGGCAGGGGCCATTGCGCCGACCTATGGCGAGGCAGCCCGCTACCTTGTTGGCATTGGCCTGTTCGCTGCCGGTCTGACGTCTTCCATCACCGCCCCGCTTGCAACCGCCTACGCGCTCAGCGAGATTGCCGGCAAGCCCCGTTCCGGGAAACTGTTCAAAAGTGTCGCCTTTGCGATTCTTCTGATTGGCACAGCCGTGGCGCTGATCGGGTACAAGCCCATCAGCATCATCCTCGTCGCTCAGGTCGCAAACGGCATCCTCCTGCCTGTCGTCGCCATCTTCCTGCTTGTTGCCATGAACCGGCGTTCACTGCTGGGCGACCGCGTGAATGGCCCCATCGCCAACCTGCTTGGTGGCGGCGTCATCCTGATCACGCTTGGCCTCGGCCTGCGTCTTGTCCTGCGCGCCTTCGGGGTGTGGCCATGATGAAAGCGATCTGCCTCAATGCCGATATCGGTGAACTGGCCGGCGCCAATGGCCGCGCGCTGGACCGCGCCATGCTGGACGTCGTCACCCGGTGCAGCATCGCCTGCGGTGGTCATGCAGGCGATCAGGAAAGCATGGCGGCCACCGTCAAGGCGGCAGACGCCCGCAACGTCCAGCTGGGCGCCCACCCGTCCTATCCGGACCTTGAAAGCTTTGGCCGCAAAGAGATGAAACTGTCGCGGGTCGAGCTCAGCGCTACCCTGCTGAACCAGGTCCGCGCCCTTGCTGCCATCACCCGCGAACGCGGCGTCGCGATCTCCCATCTCAAGCCTCATGGGGCCCTCTACAATACGGCCGCACGGGATCACGACATTGCGCGCACCATTGTCGACGTGACGATCCAGTCGCGCATCCCGCTCCTGATCGGTCCGCCAAATTCCAGGCTGCAGGCGGCGGCTGACTATGTGGGCCTCCCCTACCTCTCTGAAGGCTTTGCCGACCGGTCCTATGAAGCCTCCGGCCACCTCACGCCGCGCACCATGGACGGCGCTGTCATCGGGTCCGACGCGGACCGGATCCGGCAAGCCGCCCAGATCGCCTCGACCGGCACCGTCACCACCCGCACCGGCGAGACCATCGACCTGCCGGTCCGGACAATCTGCGTGCATGGCGATACGCCCGGCGCCCTCGTCAGTGCGCGCAGCATCCGCGACGCGCTCCAGCATGCCGGTATCGCGGTCATCGCCGTCGAGCCATGAACGATCCTGCCATCACGTTCTGCGGTGACGACGCACTGCGCCTCTCTGCGCCGGACAGGGACGGACGTCTCGCGCGTGCCCGCCAGCTTCGCACGACAGGAGACTGGCTCGAAGTGGTGCCTGGCCGCCGAGACGTGACCGTGCAGTTCGACCCGCTCCGACATACCCCGACCGAGGCTCTGGCATACCTCTCCCACACCCTTGCCACCCCCGCGCCACCCCCATCGCGCACCCGCGAAACGGTCGAACTGCCGGTGCATTTCGGGGGCAAAAACGGCCCGGACCTCGCCGACATTTCCAACCGGACAGGCCTGTCTGAAGCCGAGCTAGTTTCACGCCTTCTGTCTGAGCCCTTGCAGATCGACATGCTCGGCTTCACGCCCGGATTTGCCTATATGTCCGGCCTTGACGACATGATTGAAATTCCTCGCCTCCTGCAACCGCGACAACAGGTTCCGGCAGGATCCATCGGCCTCATCACGGGCCAGTGCGGTCTCTACGCCTTGGCAGGCCCGGGTGGCTGGCCGATCATCGGCCGAACGCGGGTGTCTCTCTTCGACCCCGTCTCTGACAAGCCCTTCCGCCTGCAGCCCGGCATGCAGGTCCGGCTGGTTGACGCCGCCGCGTCATGACCCTCACCATCCTCCAACCCGGCGTCCAGGCAACCCTTCAGGGCACCCCGCGTATCGGGGCCCGGCATCTGGGTGTGCCCGCCAGCGGTCCGGCCGATCCTTTGTCCATGGCCCTTGCCAACCGCCTCGTCGGCAATGCCAGCGATGCGACCGCCATCGAGATCACCTTTGGCGGCGCAGCGATCCGGTTCGACACACCTGTTAGCTTTGCCGTCACCGGCGCACAATCTGCACTGGCGTTTGCAGGTCGGGTCGTTGCCCTTCACGCCGCCCATACGGCTCAGGCGGGAGACGAACTCCACATCGCGCCCGCCCGTCAGGGCTGCCGCGTCTACGTCGCCATCGCCGCGAATATTGACGCAAACGTCTTCCTCGGCTCGACCTCGACCTATCTCCCGGCTGCGCTCGGCGGGCATGAGGGCCGGGCGCTCAAGGCGGGCGACACGATCAATCTGGCGTCGGTCTGTGTCATCCCATCCATGGAGACGCCGGAAGACCTTCACCCCGTCTGCAGCAATAGCTACGCATTGCGGGCCGTGGAAGGGCCGGACTTTCCAGCCTCGGCCCGTCGCATGTGGGACGAAACCTTCACCGTCACACGCCGCGCGAGCCGCATGGGGGTCGAACTCGAAGGGGCCTTTCCCCACATTCCAGAGGACGCAAGCCACCCAAGCGCCGCCATCTTCCCCGGCGCGCTGCAACTGCCTTTAGGCGGACGCGGTTTCCTGCTTCTCGCCGACGCACAGACAACCGGCGGCTATCCGCATCTCCTGCAGGTCATCCGCGCCGACCGCCACCTGCTTGGCCAGGTCCGCCCCGGCGACCGTATCCGTTTCCTGCACAGGACACAGCAGCAGGCGAGCGATGCCCTGCGCGCCAAGCAGGCCTTGCTGTCCGCTTGGCTGCCGGATTTTCACCTCTGAATCCGCGCCTCAGCTTGACTCCGAAGCAAAAGAACAAAATAAGAACATATGGATCTCGCAACCCTCAAGGCGAACGGCATCGTGCGCACCCAGACGGCGCGTCCGCCCGTGCGCGCCGTCTTTCCCTTCGGCCTGAGTCAGGCAGGTGTGCATGAACTGGCAGAGGCGAGTTTCGGAGACATGCCGGCGCTGACCGGCTTTGCCCTGGCTGCCCGTAGCCAGGGACAAAATCGAGGCAGGGCAGGGGCCATTCTCTGGGTCACACAGGCAGGGTTAGGCATGGAGCATGGCCTCGTGCCTGACGGGGCCCTGCAGACCTTCTCTCCCCATCACACGCCACGACTGGTCGTGCGACCGGGCAAGCTGGCCGACGCGCTCTGGACCATCGAGGAAGCCATTGCCTCCAGCGCCGTCTGCCTCGTCGTCGCCGAGATATCCGGCGCAGACTTTACCGCCACGCGCCGCCTGGCGCTCGCCTCCGGCCGGCACGGCGTGCCCGTGGTCCTCCTCATGCCCTATGGACGGGAAGGGGCAACCGCCGCCGAGGCACGCTGGCGCATTGCCCCCAGGCCCTCCGCCCCCAACCGCTACGATTCCCGTGCCCCCGGCGCGCCCCGCTGGCACGTCGTCCTCGAGCGCTCCCGTACCGCCCCGCATCTCGCCGGGCGCAGCTTTGACCTTGAGTGGAACGATGAAACGCTATCTCTCACTGTGGTTCCCGGACTGGCCGCTGGACAGGTTACGCCGCCAGCACCTGCGCGCCGCGGGCCGTCCGATGCGTCCGGCATCTGCCGGGCCAGCTGACCCGCCGCCCTTCGTCCTGACGCAAAGCGTGCAGGCGGGCCTGATCGTTGCCGCCGCGAACCGCACCGCCCTGGACCTCGGCATCGCGCCCGGCCTGCGGTTCACCGATGCCCGCGCCCGTGCGCCCGAGCTCCTGTCCGGAGAAATCGACCGTGAGGCCGATGCGCGGGGCCTGCGCAACCTCGCCGCCTGGATGGTCCGCTGGACACCTCTGGCAGCACTTGATGGCCTGGATGGCCTGATGCTCGAAACGACCGGCTGCGACCATTTACATGGCGGTGAGGCAGCCATGGTCGCAGCGCTCTCGCAGCGCCTCACGCGCGCTGGCTATGCGCACAGGATGGGTCTTGCCGGTACGCCTGGCGCCGCCTCGGCCCTCGCGCGCGCAGCAGCGAAAGAGGGCGTCCCGGCGCTGCTGCCTGAAGGCACCGAACGGGACGGCCTCGCCGAGCTGCCGGTCGCTGCGCTGCGCCTCTCAAACGAGGCCGTAACCCTGCTGCGCCGTTTCGGCCTGCCCCGGATCGGCCAGCTCTACGGCATTGATCGCAAGGCGCTGGCCCGGCGCTTCCAGTCCCGCGACATGGCCGATGCGGCCTGCCTCCGGCTCGACCAGGCGCTTGGGCTACGCATCGAACCGCTCCGGCCCCTCCAGCCACCGCCCGCCCATTCGGTACGCCTGGCATGCCCGGAACCCATCGCCAGCAGCGAGGCGGTGGTCGAGGGCCTTCGGCAGATCACGGAAACCCTTTGCGCGGACCTTGCGCGTCTTGGCCAGGGCGCCCGCAGCTTTGCCTTCCACGCCTTCAAGTCCGATGGCGAGGTCTCCAGCCTCACCGTCACCACCGCCCGGCCAGTGCGGACGCCCGCACACATCCAGAGTCTGTTCCGCGAGACGCTGGACAGTATCGATCCCGGCTTCGGGATCGATCTTCTCCTTCTCGAAGCGCGCCGCACCGGACCGATGAACGTCAGTGCCGTGGCCCTCTCGGGCGACCTCGCCGCCAGTGACACGGACGATGCGGCACTGGCTGCCCTCGCTGACCGGATCGTCGCAAAACTAGGGCCGGGCAGTGTCCGGGTGAACACGCCGCAGGCGAGTCATGCCCCGGACCGGGCCGAGCATTGGCACCCCTATGACGGGGCCCTGCCACCCCCGTCCCACACCCATGCCACCACCGGCCCGCGCCCCGTCCGCATGCTCTCCCACCCCGAACGCGTCGACGTTATTGCCGAGGTACCGGACGGCCCGCCGCTGCGCTTTGTCTGGCGCCGTGTCGTGCGGATTGTCTCGCGCGCCGACGGCCCCGAGCGCATCAATCCGGAATGGTGGCGCAGCCTGCCGCCTGTAGGCGGCACTGGAAAAATGCCCCGCGCCCGCGACTATTACCGGGTCGAAGACAGCAAGGGGGGGCGCTACTGGCTGTTCCGCGACGGCCTGTATGACGATGACCGTGGCGCCGCGCCCGAATGGTATGTGCAGGGCCTTTTCGCATGAGCCAGTACGCCGAACTTGCCGTCACCACGAATTTCTCCTTTCTCCACGGCGCCTCCCATGCCGGGGAACTGGTGGGCTGCGCCCGAGACCTCGGCCTTGCTGCAATCGGCGTTGCAGATCGCAATACGCTGGCGGGAGTCGTGCGGGCCCATCTGGCAGCAAAGGCAGCAGGCATGCACCTGCTAGTCGGCGCACGCCTTGTCCCGCAGGATGCCCCCGAACTTATCTGCTACCCGACGGATCGCGCCGCCTATGGCCGTCTCTCGCGCCTGCTGTCAGACGGCAAGCTGAAGGCGCAGAAGGGTGACTGCCTGATCACCCTTGCGGACATCACAGCCGCCAGCGAAGGCCAGGTATTCATCGTGATGCCGCCAGAGCGCCCGGGAGCGGCGTTCGAGACGACACTGCAGCATCTGGCCGGTCTTTGGCGGGGGTCTCTCTACCTCGCCGCGCGCTATGCTTTTCAGGGCCGCAACCGCGAGCACTTGGCCCGTCTGGCAAGCCTTGGTACGCGGTGCGGCGTCCCCATGATCGCCGTCAATGACGTCATCTACCATGCAGCCGCCCGCCGCCCCCTGCAGGACGTGATCACCTGCATCCGCGAGCACTGCACGATCGACACAGCGGGGTTCCGTCTCGAAGCGAACGCTGAACGCCACCTAAAGGCGCCGGACGAAATGGCCCGCCTTTTCAAAGGGTTCGAACCGGCCCTGGCGCGCACGCTGGAAATCGTCAAGCGGTGCGATTTCAGTCTCGACGAACTCGCCTATGAATATCCCGACGAACCTGTCCCGCCCGGCTCAACGCCACAGCATCATCTCGAATACCTGACATGGCAGGGGGCCGACTGGCGTTATCCCGCCGGGGTCCCAGCCCGCATTCGCGCCCAACTGCGCAAGGAACTCGATCTCATCGAGGAGCTTTCCTACGCGCCTTATTTTCTGACCGTGAACGACATCGTCGCCTGGGCCCGTTCGCAGGATATCCTCTGCCAGGGACGCGGTTCTGCAGCCAATTCTGCCGTCTGTTTCTGCCTTGGCATCACCAGCGTGGATCCTGCGGAAACCAGTCTCCTGTTCGAACGCTTCCTTTCGCGCGAGCGCAAGGAAGCGCCCGACATTGATGTCGACTTCGAGCACGAGCGGCGCGAGGAAGTGATCCAGTATGTCTATCGGCGCTACGGACGCCAGCGGGCCGCCCTGACAGCGACCGTGATCTCCTACCGGCCCCGCTCAGCCGTTCGCGAGGTCTGCAAGGTGCTCGGCCTGACGCAGGATATTTCCACCGCGCTCGCCGGCTGTGTCTGGGGCAGCTGGGGGGATGACATTCCGGCGCCCCAGATCGCGCAGGCGGGCCTTGATCCCGCCAGCCCGATGATCCGCCGCGCCATTGCCCTGACACGCCAGCTGATCGGCTTCCCGCGACACCTGTCCCAGCATGTCGGCGGCTTCGTGCTGACCCGTGGACCACTGGTGGAAACGGTACCGATCGGTAATGCGGCCATGCCGGATCGCACGTTTATCGAATGGGACAAGGATGACATCAACGCCCTCGGCATCCTGAAGGTCGATGTGCTCGCCCTTGGCATGCTGACCTGCATTCGCAAGGCCTTCGACTTCCTGGAGGCCCATAAGGGCCTGCGATTCAATCTGGCGACCATTCCGGCGAAAGACACGGCAACTTATGACATGCTGTGCGAGGGCGACAGCCTTGGCGTGTTCCAGGTCGAAAGCCGTGCCCAGATGAACATGCTGCCCCGCCTCAGGCCGCGCACATTCTATGACCTCGTCATCGAGGTTGCCATTGTGCGTCCCGGGCCGATCCAGGGCGACATGGTCCACCCGTACCTGCGACGGCGGAAGGGGCTGGAAACCGTGCGCTATCCAAGCCCCGCGCCTGAACAGGGCCCGCCCGATGAACTTTCCAAAATCCTGCAACGCACACTGGGCGTGCCGCTGTTCCAGGAGCAGGCCATGCAGATATCCATCGACGCGGCCAAGTTCACGCCCGACGAGGCCAATGGCCTGCGCCGCGCCATGGCGACGTTCCGCAAGGTTGGTACGATCCAGAATTACGCGGACATGATGGTCTCGCGGATGACCGCGCGAGGCTACGAGCCGGAGTTTGCACAACGCTGTTTCGACCAGGTAAAGGGCTTCGGCGAATACGGTTTCCCCGAAAGCCATGCAGCCTCGTTCGCCTTGCTCGTCTATGTGTCGTCCTGGCTAAAATGCCATCATCCGGACGTGTTCTGCGCCGCGCTGCTGAACAGCCAGCCGATGGGCTTCTATGCGCCGGCCCAGATTGTCCGGGATGCCCGCGAGCATGGCGTGGAGGTGCGCCCTGTCGACGTGAATTATTCGGACTGGGACAATACGCTGGAACCTATGGGCGCCAGCGATGGTCTGACCGCCATGCGACTCGGATTGCGGCAAGTCGATGGCGTGCGCGAGGACGAGATGGAGGCGCTGATGGGCGCGCGGGGCCAGGGGTTCGATACACTGGAAGAAGTACGCCTGCGAACGGGCCTGTCCCGCCGTGCGATGGAAATGCTCGCCGCGGCGGATGCCTTTGGCTCGCTCGGCCTGTCACGGCGCGAGGCGCTGTGGGCGGTTAGGGGCGACACTGCCAGAAAAACGCTACCCCTGTTCACGGCGGCAGACGCGGCCGAGCAGGGTAGGGACGTTGCGACGCATCTGCCCCGGATGCCCGATTCCGAACAAGTCATTCAGGATTACCAGACAACCCGGCTGTCGCTTAAGGATCATCCCTTGTACTTCCTGCGACCGTTCTACAGTTCCCGGCACATCCTGACGACCGCTGAGGCCGTTGGCTTGCCTGACGGCCAGCGCGTGGAGACATGCGGCCTGGTACTCGTGCGCCAGCGCCCAGGTTCGGCTAGTGGGGTCGTCTTCATCACGATTGAGGACGAGTCGGGCATTGCCAACCTGGTTGTCTGGAAACGCGTCATGGATCGCTTCCGACCGATCGTTATGGGCGCGCGTATCCTGTCCGTGCGCGGGCGCGTGCAGTCGGCTGACAATGTCACGCATATTGTCGCCGAGCAGCTGATCGACCGCACCGCTGACCTCGCATTTCTGTCGGAAGAACATATGTCCGACCCGCTGAAGGGCGTGCTGTCCCATGCGGATGAAGTGAAGCGGGCGGTCCAGGAAGGTCGCGGGCCGGGTGAACATGGCGACATGCACCGGCACCCGCGAAATGTCAGGATCATTCCCCGGAGTCGCGACTTTCACTAGGCGCAAGCGGGCGATCTTCATCCACGAGGATCCGGTTGGCAGCGCCGTCCGGGTCGTCAAACTGGCCCGACCTCGCGGCCCACAGGAAAGCGATCAGGCCGATCAGTCCCATGCCGAGCGCGATGGGAATGAGAAACAACAGGCCAGCCATTACAGACGCTCCGGCATTGTATTCAGGCGCAAGGCATTCAGCGACACGAGAAGGGATGAGGCCGACATCGCGATGGCGGCAACGAGCGGTGTCGCATGGCCGCTGATGGCGATTGGCACGGCGACAAGATTGTAGGCCGCGGCAAAGGCGAAATTCTGCAACATGACCGCGCGCGCCTGCTTCGCCACCGCAATCAGCCGGGGCAGGGCGGTGAGGCCGCCGGAATAGACCGCATCGCTGGCTGACCGGCTTATATCCATGGCCCCTCCCGGGGTGACGGACGCATTCGCGAGCGCCAGCGCCCCGGCATCGTTCAGCCCGTCCCCGATCATCAGCACGCGATGACCTGCCGCCTGCAATGCCTCGAGGCGTTCGACCTTGTCGCGCGGGGAGGCTTTGGCAGTCCAGTCAGCGACGCCGAGTTTCCCGGCAACATCTGCAACTGTCTCCGCACGATCGCCTGACAGGATTTCCATGCCGTATCCGGCCTGCCGCAAAGCCCGGATCGTCTGGGTCGCATCGTCGAGAATATGGTCGCTGAATTGGAACCGAACAGGCGCGCAATTGCCCTCAACGAACCAGAGAGAGCTGCTGGAGGCGACATCAATGTCGGCGCCAACCCACTCAGCCGATCCGAGACGGCAGGAGACGCCGTCTATCACGCCTTCAAGGCCAAGACCGGGAAATTCCCGGACGCCAGACGCCACGGGCCCAGGACCTGCAGCCTCGACGAGCGCGCGAGACAATGGATGTCGGCTGGCCCGCGCCAGTTGGGCCGCATTGGCGAGCAGGTCAGGCGAGACATCGTCAGCAAGGCGCGGCGTGCCAAATGTCAGCGTGCCGGTCTTGTCGAAGATGATGTAGTTGCACTGCGCCAACCGTTCCAAAGCATCTCCGGATTTCAGGAATGTGCCTGCGCGAAACAGGCGTCCCGACGCGACCACCTGGGTCACGGGTGCGGCGAGTGCCAGCGCGCAGGGGCATGTTATGATCAGCGTCGAGACACCGATCAGAAGGGCCTCGTTGGCACTCATGCCCGCCAGGAGCCAGCCAATGAAGGCGAGCAGTGCAGACGTATGGACAAACGGCACGTACAGCGAGACGGCACGGTCAGCGATTTTCCGGTAGGTCGAGCGGCGCTGTTCACCGGCATCCAGCATGCGGGCAATATCAGACAGGAGGGAGTCACTCGCGGCAGCGATGGCTCGGCCGGTAAGCGGCTGGGACAAGTTTATCGTGCCGGCCAGAAGATTCATGCCCTGGGTGGCGGTACGCGCAACGCTCTCTCCGGTCACGAGGCTCTCATCAACTTCGGAGAGACCTGCTTCCACCTGCATGTCGACAACCGCCTGCTCGCCAGGCGCCAGGAGAATGCGGTCACCCGGCTGAATCTCGCTTGCGCGAACGGAGCGGGCTTCGCCATTCTCTCCCAGTCGTGTGACGCTACGGTGTGCCATCGCCGCCAGATCGCGCGCAGACGTATGCGCTTTGCGGCGGACGCGCGCGTCAAGAAAGCGTCCGATCAGGAGGAAGAAGAGCAGCATGACCGACGCATCGAAATAGGCGTGTTCACCGCCCCGCAAGGTTTCCGACACGCTCACGCAAAACGCGATGATCACGGCGATGGAAATTGGCACGTCCATATTGGCATGGCCGTGCTTGAGGACGTTCCAGGCCGACCGGAAAAAGACGCGGCCGGAAAACAGGATGGCGGGGAACGCGATCAAGCCGGACAGGCCATGCAGCATCATCCGGGTCGACTCGCCCATTTCTCCGTTGCCTGCCCAAACCGACACGGACAGGAGCATGATGTTGGCCGTCGCGAAGCCAGCAACGCCCAACGCAATGAGCAGGCTGCGTTCCTCGCGCTGCTCATCCGTAATGGCGTTGCCCTGATCCTGCGGCGCAACACCATAGCCAAGGGAACTGATCGCCTGGACGATTGGTATGGCTGTAAGCCCACCATGCCAGGCGACTTCAAGCCCCCCTGTCGACAGATTCAGACGTGCGGTTTCGACACCCGGGAGCGCTTTCACAGCCGATTCGATCCGACTGATGCATGCGCCGCACTTGGCACCGCGTATCGTCAGGCTCAGGCGGCTCTGTCCATTGACGCGCCGAACAAAGGCCGAGGGGTCTGGTGCGCTCGTCGTTTCGGGCGGCGCGAGACCCGTTGGACATCCGGCAACCAGATTGTTCTCCGCTTGGGTCATTTGACCATGATGACCTTTGACGCCTTGAAGCCCGTGCCTGAACTACCGTCAGCGATCTCGGCATTCAGGTCTATGTGCCATGCCCCTTTGGTTAGGACAGGCAGATCAGCACGATATTCGCCGGACCCAACAGGCAGCATTTCGACAATGATATCGCTGTCCTGTGTTGCGGCGCGCCTCAGCTCCGCAGTCACGTTCCGCGATGGCAGCGCAAGGCCGTCCGCATCAAGAATGCGCGCCACAAGCACATCGCCATCGCTCACCGCGATCAGGCCAAGTTCTGCTTTCCAGGACATGTCCTCCTGATACTTGAGCGAGGCAATTGTCTTGTTGTACTCGAGGCCCTGCAAGTAGGAATGGCGCACATCCTCGCCCGGAAATGACGAGAGCGCCGCCCAAAGAAACACACCGTTCACGACGAATATAAGGCCGAAAAACCCCAACAGCCAGACCAGGACGTGATGTCCCTTGAGGGTTTTGTCGTCAGTATCCACCGGGGGTAACAGTGTTGGCATCATTTGGCTCCAGCAGTCATGAAAGCAGCAGAACGGGTGTGGCTTTCACCCGTCACAGGATCGAGGACGGTGATCTCCAGCGACGACCTGTGCGGCAGGGATGCCGCGGGGGCCGTGACGAGAAGGCGGAAGCGATCAACACCATATTGCTCAAGCGGAAGTTCCATCTCCAGAGCGCCATCCGGTTTGGACAAGCCGATAATCTCGAATTCAGCGCCGGGCAGGCCGGAAATGGAGACCATCGTGTCGCGTGCCGTTGTCGCCTTGTTGACGAGCTTCAGTGTGTAGCCATTTCGAACATCACCGTTGGCCAGTTGGACGAAGGGCGGCGAGCGGTCCTTGAGGACGTTGACGTCGAATGTGGGCTCTTTTGCGAGACCAACGAGTATCAGCGCACTGATTGCGAGCATGAGGACAGCATAAAGCACCGTACGCAACCGAAGCAGCTTGTAGACCGGTTTGCCGCCTGCCGCGCGTGTCGCCACGGCAAGATCTGTATCATAGGCGATCAGGCCGGTCGGACGGCCCACGCGCGTCATGATGTCGTCACATGCATCAATGCAAAGCGCGCAATGAATGCATTCGAGTTGGGCGCCGTCACGGATGTCGATGCCCATCGGACAGACCTGAACGCACTGCTTGCAGTCGATACAGTCACCGCGTCCCTCAAAGCCCTGCTCCTTGCGCAGCGGGCCGCGTGGCTCGCCCCGGTCGTAGCGATAGGTGACATTCAGCGCGTATTCGTCTGTCAGGGCCCCCTGGATGCGCGGCCAGGGGCACATATAGGTGCAGACCTGCTCCCGCATCCAGCCAGCAAGGAAATAGGTCGTCAGCGTCAGCATACCTGCGAAAAAGTAAGCTGTTAGGGGGGCTTGGCCGGCAAAGAACGTGCGGGCGATCGTTGGCGCATCATGCCAGTAAAGGATCAGGGCGCCGCCCGTCAGGAACGCGATTATCAGCCAGACAATGTGTTTGCCGATCTTGCGGGCGGCCTTGTTCAGCGACCAGGGCGCGTTGTCCAGGCGCATACGCGCAGCGCGGTCGCCCTCAAACGCGCGCTCAACCCAGAT
>Ga0208903_1000084_pt1 | contig 96290 bp, 69 predicted proteins | sample AntAceMetag02UKJ_FD_184769 | JGI IMG/M metagenome (GOLD analysis project Ga0208903, IMG submission 184769) | Saline lake microbial communities from Ace Lake, Antarctica - Antarctic Ace Lake Metagenome 02UKJ (SPAdes) (version 2) | ecosystem: Environmental > Aquatic > Non-marine Saline and...
GATCGAGTTAGTAATTTCTCACGTAAAATTCTGAGTGCTTCGAGTTGACGGCGTTTCGCTCTTCCCTGAAGTTGAGTCGAAATTCCCGGCAGGAATTGGTTTGTTTTTTTTCACACTTTAACGTAAGCGTCTGATACGGAGCATCTACAAAACTGGTTGGTGACGGCTAGGGTTCGGCATGTCCAAACGACGATCCTCCGAACAATGGCGTTCCATCATGAACGCCTACGAGTCCAGTAATCAAACCCAATCCGCGTTCTGCTCGGGCCAACGCGTTGCCTCATAAATATGGACACCGTAGCGAAAAATTGGAAAATTGTGATCGAGGCCCATTGCCTCATAAAAGCGGACACCGTGACGCATGGCAAAAACCATGAGTCAAAACACTCGAAACGAGTACCTCGAAAAGATGCGCAGCCGGTATCAACGGCGAACTGGGAAGTTGGCGAAAACAGTCCTCCTTGATGAGTTCTGCACCGTCACCGGACACGAGCGCAAATATGCCACAAAACTGCTACGAGGGCAGCGAGGGCCAAATCGAAAGCGCAAGTGGGCAAGCAAGAAGCGAGGCGTCGAAGCAACCTACGGAGTCGATGTCATCGAAGTTCTGTTCACGATCTGGAAACACTCCGAGCAGCCTTGCGGAAAACGCCTCGCACCGATGCTTGATGACTGGCTCCCGTTCTATGAAGAGCATCATGGAACACTTTCCGAAGATGTTACGAAGGCTGTTCTTTCGATTAGTCCCGCTCAGATCGACCGGGTTCTTGCGCCTAAAAAAGCGGGAGTATCGCTCCGGAAAAGACGCACCCCAAAGCCCAATGCAGCGCTGCGTAAAATAATCCCGATCCGTGCTGAGAGCTGGGACGCTAAACAGCCTGGATGGCTGGAAGCGGACACCGTAGCCCACTGCGGAGGCGACATGAGTGAAAGCTTCATTTGGAGCCTCACCGCCACTGACATTTTTAGCGGCTGGACAGAAGTCCGGCCCTCGTGGAATCGCGGGCAGTATAGCGTTTGCAGTGCCTTTGAGGCGATTGAAGAAGCTTTGCCGTTCATGATCTTCGGTGTCGATACCGACAATGGAGGCGAATTTTTGAATCATCATCTTCATCGCCATTTCACGAACCGGGAAAGGCCGGTGGAGATGACACGCTCCCGCCCGTATCACAAAAATGATCAGGCCCACGTCGAGCAGAAAAACTCGACTCATGTAAGGCAACTATTGGGACATGAACGCCTCAGTAATAATGTAATGCTAGAGCCTCTTGCCGAGCTGCTTGAAGCGTGGAGTGCCTGGAGAAATTGCTACACCACCAGCTTCAAGCAGATCGAGAGTCGCAGGGAAGGTAGCAAGACGATCCGAACCCATGAGAAAGTGCCGCAGACGCCCTGTCAGCGTCTCATTGACCACTACGCCACGATAGGTGACACAGCGGGAGTCGAAGGATTAGAGAACTACCGGAAACAGTTTGATCCGTTCACAATGAAAGAGTGGATCGAGAAAAGGCTATCCTTGATCTGGAAGCTCGACAGTGCGTTGAATCAAGCCGAAACTGACGGAGAAATAGACATGGAGGGGGTGGCGCGTCCGATTTTGCAGGGCCACCTCCGCTACGCTCCGATGGCCCTGCAAAATCGGAAACACGACCCTCTGATCTACCTGAATACACCCAAACCTGAACCCCAAACCAAAAGCGTTACGAAATCTGCTGAAGTAGCTTAATTTTCACCTGCTACGGTGTCTTTTTTCAATGAGGCAACAGGCCAAGGGCTGACCATTTCAAGCTTCCAGTATCAGTTGCGGCGGTATCGCTCAACCAACAGTGATACCGACTCCGAGCCATACGCCGCACCAACCCTTCTCGAAATCACTCCGATCAGTGATCGAGAAAACCTCGCGATCACTCCGGAATTCGATCTTCCAAGTCGATCACTGCGCGTCGAACTCTCCCTCGAATCCCGCGCCTTCACCGTCGACTGCCGTCCCGATCAGTTCGCCGAGCTGATCGACCAGTTTTCCACCTTCCACGACCTGCGCGGTGCAAAACGATGATATCCCTGAGTTCAGCGACCCGTATCTTTATCGTCACCGGTGCTACCGACATGCGCAAAAGCTTCAACGGTCTCTACGGCATCGTCGCCCATCAGCTCCACGAAGATCCCATGAGCGGTCACGTCTTCGTATTTTGCAACCGCTCCCGCAATCGTATCAAGCTCCTCGTTTGGGACGGATCGGGACTCTGGGTCTGCGCGAAACGTCTCGAAAAAGGCTCATTTCATTGGAGTTGGGACACCGATAATCCATCGACCACGATCCCACACGAATCGCTCAGCCTGCTCCTCGGTGGACTCGATCTGAATCAGATCAAACCCCGCTCATGGTATCGAAAAAACAACCTGCCTAAACCCGACCCTAACCAGACTGAAATCCCGATAGGCATCTAGTTTTATGATGCTAATAATAGTCCATCGACGCTACCTCGACAGCACCCGATTTAGAGAGCCAGGTTCGCACTCTCCAGTCAGATCTGGAGAAAGAGCGTAGTCTTCGCATGCACTTTGAATGGAAGCTCAAAGACCTACAGGCCAAACTCTTCGGAACAAGTTCTGAAAAGATCGACCCCAACCAGCTTCAGCTCCTCCTCGAAGGTCTTGAAGCTGAAGCCGCCCTTGAGGCTGAGACTGAGCCGGGGGATGTCCCAAGGATCGTTAAAATGAGGTAGCAGTCAGCGGTGATATAGGTAGTTAGTGAGATTGGTGTTGGCAAGGTGCTTCTCCGAAAACTTCATCAGGTGGAGCGGAGGCCTCTGAGCGTAGCGAAGTGGCCGGAGCGGAACCTGATGAAGTTTTCGGACCGAGAAGGGCCTCCTTCAGTTTTGGCAGATCTTCGTGGTGACGAATTCGGCGGAACCCGCTTTCAGCCCATAACAGTCCGCTTGCCGCCCATCGCGACAGCATGTCGTTTTTCACGTTCCATCGCTTCACGTTCGCTGTCTGCTCTCTCCAGTTGCGGAATACGTTCTCGATCACATTGGTGCTCAATAACGTAACGTTCAAGGTGGCTGGTATATTCAATTCGTGTAAAGTTAGAGTTTCCTCCTTGCGGTCGACCAACGCCAGAGCTGCTGCTGCATTGCGTTCGCCCAGGAACTCCCTAAGATCCTCGAATGCTTCCTTTCCCGCTTCGCTTCCTTCTGCCTGACGTAGGCGCTTGAACAGACTTTGGCATTCCGAACGGTCCCGGCGACGTATTCGGTCGGAGATGTTCCGTTCGAGATGAACCAGGCAAGTTTGTTGTTTCGCTTCCGGCCAGATTCGCGATACCGCGCTCTTAATCGCCTCCGAGCCGTCCCGCACTACCAACAAGCGGGCTTCGGGGCTGCTCTTTACTCCGCGTTTCTGCACTCGATTCAGGAGGCGTCCCACCGTCTCGGCGCTCTCGGATGTTCCGACTTCAAAGTCCAGTACTTGCTTGCGCCCTGTCGTGTCGATTCCAAGGGCTACGACGATGCAGCCCTCTCCACCCACGAATACCCCATCGATCATCAAGGCAAGCCAATCGCTGCCTTCCAGTGATCGTTCGCGAAGCAAAGCGAGTTGTTCGCGACTCTTCTGTTCCCACATCCGGGAGATGGAGCTCTTGCTGATCGAGCCCTTGCTCGTTCGCTCCAGTCCGCGTTGGGACATCCCCTCGCCGACCAAGGCCACGATCTCATCGAAGAGTCCCGCTTGGCTGGAAGCCGCTTGATAACTTTCTAGTTGAACTTCGCCGTCGCTTTCGTGACGGACTCGTGGGCGGCGTATCGTTTCCTTATCGCCGCCGAGAAACACGCTTCCAACTTCCGAGCCGGCTCTTGTGATCGGGCTGTCAGGATCAGGATCATAGCGGCGTCCGCAAAGAGATTCGACTTCTTCGGCCATCATTTGCCAGAAGGCTTCGCGCACAGAGGCACGTAGAACTTCGTTGAGCAAATTTGAGGATTCGCGTTCTCCCCCTTGCAAAAAGGCGGCTTTCAGTTTCTCGTGATTCATGGTGGTGGTTGGGTTTGGTTTAATCACCGCCACGCTCCCGCGTGGCATACCAACCGCCACCTCTATTTTAACGACTCAGGGGACACTTGGTTGCGTAACGGTGTCCGCTTTTATGAGGCAACGCGGTGTTTTGATGATATATCGTGATATAATTGACCTGAGGTTAGAAAAGCCTATAGTTATTCGATTTTGCAATCATCACCGGAGGGCCGCGCTAAAATTGAATTAAATCTCACCGAATGACCGAAAACCGCACTCCACCCGGCGCTCTCATTACCTCCGGGAGAATGTTGAGGATTTTTTTACAATGAAATCATGAGACTACATACAGAGTTCTCCCGAAAATCGATAGACGGAGTAATTGCAGTCGTATCGGCAGCCTTTGTACTGTCGACTGCGGCGCAAAGCCCCGACTGGTTCCCTCTGCTCGAGACAAAAAGCGGAGCGAAATACGAGAACTGCGTCGTCAAAATGGTCGATCCCGATGGTCTCGTCATCATGCACGCGAGAGGCACGCGCAAAGTGAAATTTTCCGACCTATCCCCCGAGTTGCAGAAGAAGTACAATTACGATCCGAAAAAAGCGGAGGAGTTCGCCAAAGTGGACGCGGTTAGAAAGCGTAAGGTGCTTCTCGCTGCTGAGGCGCGGGCAGCTATCTTTAGGGGGCAGGTTACAGGTCAGTTTAATATGGACTTTCCTCAGGAACTGGAACCACCACTCTCGGATTTTTTTAAGTCCACCCATATAGGGACCGGATCGGGTACCGTCGTCGAGTTTGATGTCAAAACGATTACCAGGCGAAGGAAAAACGCCGTGGGGGGCGAAGGTTTACCCAATATGGAGACGATCAGAACAAAAGACGTCAAAAATTTGGGGCGATTTTTGGTTGTTGGTAGGAAAGAAGATTTCACTCGCGGATCTGAGACGAATCGCAGCATTTTCCCCATCGTGAAGAGTGTTGAGTTACTCAAATCGAGCCGGCCGATTTACGCCTTCTCGCCTGAGGTCGCTATGGCCGCTAGCGTGACTCTGGCGGACTTGGAGCGTCAGCGGGCAGTTCCAGTAACTGAGAAGAAGGCTCTCGGCCAGTCAGCCGCATCGGTATGGTCTCAGTATGATCCGTTCATGCGTCGCAAAATGGCGGTGAATCGTGACCGATTAGAGGAATTGAAAAATGCTAGGGCAGAGGATTCCAAGGCTATTCTTGCAGTCGACTTAGCGATAGAGCGATCCGCCGGAACGGCGGCGGAAACAATACAAATTCCGAAGGTCCTCACTGTAGCGCTGATCAGCGACGGGGAGTGTGACACTGTCCTTTACCGGACTCCTTCAAATCTGGATGCGCTACCTCTCTCGGAGGCAGAGGTCCTTTCTCTGTTCGAGAATTCCACAGGTCGAAAATTTGAGGAAATCGATCTCGGCGGAAAATTGGAGATAGTCACCTCCTACGGCGGCGAAACTGACGACGACTGGCTCCGCAATATTGGCGCTAGCAAGGCTTACTGGTCCGACGACGCTAAGTATCTTGTTCTTGGGATTGCTTCGCGGCCAGGCGAGGACGGTTTCCGAGCAGCGTGGGGAACCAGTCGGCTTGCCGGACGACTCGCGGAAATCAAGGCGGACCATCCGCCCGAGTGGTGGTGGTCCCAGATCAGCGGTGCCTTGAGCGAGCATCCTCCCGAGATCTACAAATCTGATTTTTCCGGGAAGACGGAGATCGAGACCTATTGAGGTAAACCATCAAGATTACGAGAATGAAATTTCAAGAGAATACGGTCGAGGTCGGCGTTGGTTTCCGCAATCTACAAACGGCGAGGGTTTTCGCCGAGGATCCCGCCGCTACAGACACGTTGGCTTCTTCGTCCGGTGGAGCGGAAGTAGATCCCGAAAATATCGTTTTGGCTGAAGAGGATGGCCTAGGCGTCGTGCGGGTTGTGATGCGAGGGGACCGCGCCAGCATTTTGCAATGTTTCGATACTGTCCAAAAATATGGTGGTTGGTTGCGGGGGGCACTGGGCGGGGATCCCGGATCGACAGCCGAAGCGATCGGACTCGCGCTCGAACGGGGTTGGAAACCGGGCCTGACGGAGGAAAATAGACCGGGAGGATTCGGTTACGCGGCATCTTCCCTCGACGCCCCCAGACCCATCCCGTTACCAAGTCCGAGTCCGGATATCGTCACTTCAGATGACGAGCTCGGGAGCGAAATCGAAGAGATTAAATGGGAAGAAGACGAAGAAGCTGACAGGGGTCCGAAAGAGCGAAATTTGGTCGTCCTCGTCGCCGGTGTTCTTGCACTCGCCGGGATGACCGTCGGCGGTTTCGCATTTCTGAAGAAGGACCCACCTCCGCCAGCCTCGGCTCCAAGGGCCTCAGCAGAGGGGGCTATCACAGACCCCGTCCAGTATTGCGAACACGCGGCGGCTCTGCTCGCCGACGCCTTCCGGTTGCTACCGGACTCGGTGGGAGTCGGATTCGACGTGGAAATCGACAGCGTGGAGTTTTTTGATAAATTGCGAGGGGCTTTCTATACTCCGTGGAATCCCGGAATGTGGAATCTCGTCCCCGGACTGGAAGGGTTGGTGAGGGATCCCTGGGGAAATCCCTACCGGCTTCTCGTCTCGGAGAACGGGACCGGCTTTTCCCTGCTGCTCCGGTCATGCGGACCGGATGGAATCGACGACGGCGGAGAAAACGACGATTTAAAAATCCGCCCAGTGGAAATGGCGGCGGTCGAGACCCAAGACGAAGGCGAATCGGGAACGACGGATCTACTGGCGTCCGAGATCGCGGGTGCTGACTCGGTCACGAAGGGCTGGAAGTTACAGGGTGGCGATCTCGTCAGTTCGAAGGACGGAGGCATGTCCTTACGCGGATTCGACGTCGCGATGCCGGACGAATACAAGTTGGAATTCTCGGTCGAGAGGCTCGCGGGAAACCATGCCTTTGTTATCGGTTTTCCGATCAAGGGGAGAACTGTAACCGCTGTGATTGATGCTCCCCTGCGAAAAGGTGCCACCACTATGCACGGCATCGGTATCTCCCGGGTGGTCCAGCGCCAAGGGGACGAGGACGATTCCCCCTTCATGCTCGCGACCGGCCAGACGAAGAAAGTCTATGTAGAAGTCGGGGGCTACGACATCCGCGTCGGCATCCGCGACGGCGTCGAATTCGTCTGGGATCGGGGTGACGCAGGGTTAGGTGCCTTTCCCAAATCCTACGCGGATGCCGCGGCGACCAGCGCTGTATTCGTCGGGACGTGGAACACGGCGTTCGCGGTTCATTCTGGCGAACTTCTTTCGACCGCATCTCCCGGCGCGGCAGACCGCGTAAAATCGGCGCCTCTCCCGTTGGCTCCGGTGATTGAGTTGCCCCCGGTCTCAGAATTTCCGCGCAGTGGAATTGTTCCGCTTGGGTGGAAGGAAATCGGAGACGCCGGAGACAGCCGCATCGCTGTTCTGGTCGAACTCGACGCTTCCCGGTGGACCCCGACGTCCGACGAACTCAAAGCTCTCGAATTTCCGCAAGTCGATGGAAAAATCCCGTTGGAAAATGTCGAGCGCTACGATATCGGGTCATTTCAAATCCTTGTCGGTAGAGAAATTCAGGAAGCGGCAGGTGCGGTGTGGCAGTGGCGAAATGCCCGGACCAGGGACGAAGGGGTGATAGCGACTGGTCAGGTCACCAAAATGGAGAGTGACGGGCAAGCCCTGCTGGTTGCAGAAGAATCTGTGTTCGCTGTTGCTGGAACGAGTCCATCGGACCGGTCGGGCAGGGACCTGATCATGGTCTGGTCCAACTTTTCTGCAGGGGAGGGACCACGTCCTGCCCACTTCAAGGCCGGAGACGGGGAATGGCAACGCGTGCCGGACCGCCTCGTCATTCCTCCGGACTCGCCGGTTCCCGAGAATTCCGACTGAGCGCACTCCGTCTCGGCGTAGATAAGCTTTTAACCGAATTCAACAGGGTATAGTGAACGATTCAACCCTGTTTACCGTTCAGCTATTGCGGTCTCAACGAGGCGGAAATCGCGTGTTGGTAGGGTTGGAAGTCTGGCCTTTTTTTAATTGAAACTGTCCTCCGCTATCCTTGATGATTTCGTCCAGTTTCTCGTTGGGCTCTTCGTCGAGGCTTCGGACATAGATCCTGAATGCCTGTCCGCCGGTTTTGGGAGATTTGCTTCCGTCTGGAGGCAGATCGAATTTGGCTCCATTTTTGTATCGTCCCCAAATCAGTTTATGGAGTTGTTCCAATCCATCTTCGCTCTGACGGTCCTGCAGGTCGCTGAACCAGTAGACGGAATCGACGCCGTGATACTCTACCAATTCCCGCATGGCGTCCATTACGCTGAACCGTCTACTATATTTCCAGATTTTCGATGCCTTAAATTTTTCAGGATCGAAAGCCGATTCGTCGATTGAGCAACCGGTGACCTCCAGAAAGATCGCATCGGGAAACTTTTTTTCGATGTCCTTGCGCAGTTCTTCGAGATACGGAGACATGCTGCCGGATACATCGAGCACAACGCCGAGGGAACCTCCTCGGATCAGCATGCCGCCGACGTCCTTTCCGCCAGAGGCACCTTGATCCCCTCTCGCTCCCATGAAGGGTGGGGGAGCGCTGCCGTTGGGTGAGGCTTTCTCTGTTGAAATAGTCGCGATGGTGGGAGGCTCGGGTGGCGGCTTGGTCTCCACGGGGGCTGTTTTCTTTTCGTCGCTGGGTTCCGCCGGTTCCTCGACCTCGGCTGCGGACTCTTCCTCCCCGGTGGAAGTTTTCCCTTCGGCGTTCTCGACCGGGACGTCGGTGGCAGGCGCGATCACTTCGCCGTCCGAGTCGGTGGCCGCCCCCCGATCTTCCCCATTAGCGTCCGCGCCTCCGGCGGACTCCAAATTCTCCGCTCCCGATCCTTCGGCTGCGGAATCCATGCCTGTCCCGGAACCTAACCCGACGCCGGACCCTTCACCGTCGCCTAATCCTTCCCCATCACCGTCCCCATCACCGTCACCATCGCCTCCCCCGGTTCCGGTGATTCCCGTGCCTTGCCCACCGAGATCGGTATCGACCGGAGACGGCCAGAACAGGAGCAGGAGAAGCAGAATCAAGAGGATTGAGCAGAGGAAGGCCTTGGCCCAGTCTGATCCTGTCGCCCTCGGTTCCGGTATCTGTGAAAATTCGTCCATGTCGGCGTGTCAATCGGTCATCGACGAGGAGCCGTCAGCTCCGAACGCCAAGTTGACGTTGTCCGGCCACGGTTCCCATCCGTCGTTTATGTTACCCATCTGCGCCACGAGTTCCCGGAACTCGAGCACGGTGTCGAACGAGTCGCCGAACACGAAGGCAATGGCGTAGACTTGGTCTTCCGGGGAGGCAGCTTTCTTTTTGTTGATCAGGCTCAGTTGTTTCAGGTAAGTCAGCAACTTTTCTTTGTCTCCGGGTAGAACCAGTCCCTTCCCTGGCATTGGAATCGCCACGGGACCGCGCCAATCGATTCCGTCTTGATTCTCGGTTGCCTCGATGATTCCGCCGCTGCCGTTAATATGGATGTTGATCAAAGGGTAAATAGCTCCGTAACGGATGATGAAGTTCACCTGGCTGCCTTTGGTCTCGCGGTTCTGGGGGGGCCTTAGTTCTTGTTCGCGCTCGTCGACGAGATCCTTTTCCTGCTCTTCCAGTTTTACGATCTGCTTCTCCAGGTTCTCTTCTTTTTGTTCGAGCATCGAAATCTCCTCGCCGAGATCTCTTGCCTGGTTCTCGGCGGCCTTCTTGAGCGCTATCGCCTCCAGGAGTTGCTCATTCAATTCCGATGTTGTCATGGCGCTTTTTTCTCGCTTTTCCGAAAGCGCGGCGGCGATCGCGTCCCGCACCCGGATCAGTTCCACTATCTCACCCGTTTCCTCGAGTTCGGACTCGATCTCCTCGACCCTCGGGGTTAGTTCGCTGAGTTGCTGCTCTTTCTTATCGCGCAGAGCTGCGTCCTTGATATTTCCGACGGTCACTTCTGCGTCTTTCCCAGGCGGCTCGACGAGCAGCGCGACTAGAATGGCAATAAGAACAATCCCGCCGAAGGCGTTGCACATGGTGTCAAGCAGTAGGTCGAGACTGTCGTCGGATGTCTTTGCTCTTCTTCTCATCGTATCAGGTTAAGCGGATTCAGGACTCAAGCGGATGTCGGCCCCTTCTTCGGTCGGCTGAAATCCTACCGAAACTCCGTGGTCGCTGCAAATTTTCCTAAGGATTGTGAGATTGGAGATTCCGGAAGGCATTACGAAGAATACGATGTAGGACGATCCGGGATCAATCCCCGCAGCAATCCGACTGAATTCCGAGCCGAAGTCTGCCGTCAAGATCCGAGTGGATTTGGCGGGCTTTGTAAAATTTTTCACCGTGATCCCGGTAGCGTCGATCAGGATCGGGATGGGAAGATTGCCCGTCGAGCCTTTCTTCAGCCAGACGTCGCTGGACTGCATTGACTTAGCGAGGCCGTCGGCCTTTGACTTCACATTCCCGGCGATCTTGTCCACGGTGCCGGCTTGCTCTTTCTTCTCGTCCTCCAATTCGGAGGCTTTTTCTTGGATCTCTTTGACCTCCTTTTCGGCCATCTCCAGATTTTTGCGAATTTCCTTGCCTTGCGGATTCTCCTCGCCCTCGAGACCTTCCTTGATACCAGCGATCTCAGCTCTCAATTCGGCCTCAGTTGCTCCTGCTGCCTTGAGTTTCATTTCTTCGAACTCTTGGATTTCCCTTGTCGCGTCGGCGATGAGTTCGTCCATCTCCGAGAGGGTCAGGTTGCCCGTAGGTTTGACCGGGATGTCGATTAGCCCCGGCGCTTGGATCATGAGGACTAAGAAGACCACGATGAGAATGAGGATCCCTGTCACCGAGGTGATTATATCTTGGAAGGCGAAAAAACTGACGTTTACTCCTCCCGCTCTGCGTCTTCTGGCCATAGGGTCAACCGTTGAGTCTGAGTTTAGAAACAACGTGGGCGTGGCAGTAGTCGTTGCATTCGTCGAGGAATACCGCTTCTTCCTGCTGCAGGAAAGTCATCCGCACCTGTACGATCAGGGCGGCGACGAGAGCGACGAGGGTCGTCTCGAACGCAGTGGAAAGTCCCGCGGTGATGCCGCTCAGCGAGTCTTTGAGCTGGCCGATGTCCTCGCCGGCCGATGCTAAGGTGGCGCCAAATCCCCCGATCGCCTCGCTGAGACCGAGGACAGTGCCGATGAACCCGAGTACGGGGATCGCCCAGATGAAGCCGTTGAGGAGCCGATAACTGGACTCTTGATGGCCTTCGTCGTAGTCGGCCTGGGTCTGGAGGATGTCGGAGACGTCGCTAATCCGACCGATGTTACGAAGATTTGACAGTGCTCGCTCAATCCGGTTGAAGAGAACGAAGTGTCTTGCATCGTCGACGAGCCGCTGGATCTCGGCGATTACGTTTTGTGCAGTCTCGGGGTTGAGGAGGAAGTCCGGCCGCTCGGGGAACGGCTTCAGGTTCAGGGCTTTGCGTTGCAGCTTTAGCTTTTTTTTCTTAACCCATAGGATAGAGAGGCACCAGAAGAAGAGAAAGACGATGGGGATGGGGATGATGCCGCGCAGGAACATGGCCGCTATGAATTTGGTCGACTCAATCCTGTTGAGTCCGTAGATCACCGCGACGAAGAACAGGACCGTCAAGACTAGGGCGAAGAGGAAGGTGACCATGTTGTTCGTGGCGGTGAAACGACCTCCTTGGAATCCGAGCTTCTGTTCGAAGTCCGACGCGGCCCAATTCAGCTCGGGATCGTCGGCGACGAGACGTCTGGTGGCGGCCGGTTGCGGTTCGGTGGTAGTGGGTTGCATGGTCAAGCAGGGGTTGAATGAAGTGGATCGGGGGATGGTTCGAGACGTAGGACAAGGCTCTCCGGCACGGCGGAGTTCACGGTGCATTCTGAGATGAGATCGTGGAAAGCTTGCTTTTTCCGGGTGAATGCGGCGAGGAAAAAGCCTGCCCCAATCAACAGGGCCGAAAGCGCCTTGGAAAAGTGGCGGACCGTGGCAGTGCCGAAGGTGATCCTCCCGCCGGCTTCGTCGGTGACGACGAGGCCCGTCATCTTCTTGCCTAGCGTTCCCCGCTGAGTAGACGACTCCATTCCGGCGCAGTAGAGCCACCAGAGGAAGGACACGAGTAGGAGGAGCGCGGCGAGCAAGGCCATGGAATCAGATGACTGCTCCTGAAGAAATACGAAGAAATCTCGTCGTGCGACTCGTTGCAGGATCCACGAAGGAATGCAGACGACAACGATCAGATCGAGCGTGGCGGCGAGTAGACGGATCCAGAATCCGGCGTAAACGAGAATTTCCTGACCGGGAGCAGCTGCTAGCGGAGGATCATCCATAAATGGATGCGGGTCCTCGGTTTGGGAGCGGGGGCTAGAAAAGGAGTCTTCCTGTTTAAAATGAGCGACCGATTGATCCGCAGGGAGCAATGCCGAAGATATGACTTTCGGCGCGGGAACTCGGGCAGGCTCTGAGTGCTGGCGGTCTCGTAGGAAGACACGGACCGTTTTCCACTCTCCATCAATGTAGACTTCGTGCATCGCGCGAATCTCGCGACTGGCCAGCATGGTCTGGATCTCGGCTACGGTGTAAGGGCCGCTTTCCCGGCTCTTCCACTTCAGCATGTAGGCGGGATCGTTCATTCCGGCGGGTTCTGGAAACGTGGTGGCAACTGCTTCCTCAATTCGGGGCCCACATTGTCGAGTCGGGCGGCCTCTGCCGAGGCGGCAAGAACTTCTTCCGGATCACTCCCGAATTTGAACAGGGGGGTGAACGCTGCAGGTTCGGTTCCGGCTTTCCACTTTCCTTCGGAATCCTTTTTCAGCAGAATGGCGGCCTCCAAATTCGCATCAAGTCCCCAGAGCGTGTTCGCGTCTCCTACCTCGTCGGAAAGGAAAGGGTTCCCATCAAGCCCGTAATGGCCGCAAAGCTCCAGTCCCGCAGTGATCAGTCGGGCGTGGAAACCATGTGCAGCCTTCGCGGTCTTGGCGTGGTTGGTTTCGCCGCGGGCACGGTAGTATTCCTTCAACTCCGGTGCATACTCTGCCACGGCGGATGGCGAACACCAGCTGCTGCTGTCGAGGCTGGGTCCGACAATCTCGCGCAAGCGGAACACTTCGCCCTTGAAATCGCAGAATTCGAGCAGCCACATGTCGGGTCGATCTGTGAGAATGTCCGCCAGAGTGAGATGGATATAGGCGAGAAAAAGGGGCGAGACATCGTCTCCCGCTTCCCCTAACTGGTCGACGGCCGAAAGCAGTGAGCGTTGATAGTTCGAAATGGCCGGGTCGACGTATCTGTCGATCTTCAGTTTCTTGAAGAATGCAGATTCGGGAGACAGGCCGCCGCTTTCGGGTGCCGCCCCTACCAGTCCGCCCGGAACTTTCCTCTGCTTGTATGAGGCGGGTTTGAATACGACCTCGTCTCCGCTCCGCTTCGGATCGTAGACCTTGGTCCCTTTCGCGTCGATTCGCTTCATCCCTCCAACGATGCTCGCTTCCTGAATTTCCATAATTTCGGTGGAATAGAGTATACGGGTCTTTCCCGACTCGGTCATGGGATAGCGCCAAACCTTCGCCAAAAGATCGTCGTCGCGCAATCCCAGGAAGTTGGCCTTCTCAGCACCCTCGACGGTCTCCGGGAAGCCGTCGGAGGAGAAAGCGTCGTTCGTCAGCTGGGTCCACAGGGGGAGGTCGTCGGGCAACATGATTTCGCGCAACAGTCTCTCTTCGGAACCAATTTTGAGAAGTAGGTTGCTCAGAGCGAGCTTCTGCAATCCTTCCAGCATGTCGGTTTGGAGCAATCCTTTTGCGGCGGCGGCGTAGCTGTCGAGATCGGCTGCCACCCGGCACTCGGCCATCACTTCGCGCGCGCTCTGCACTTTCGTCTCCACCGTGCCGAACTTCTCCTTGAGAATCTCGTACTTCGCGAGGTCGGCGGCGGAGGGCGCCAACTCCTCGACTTCCGACTCGGCGAGTACGTCCATCTCCAAGATCAGCGCTGCGATTTCTGTCGTGGCAGAATCAAGCTGCTCGGCGCCTTCTTCGAAACCGAGTTTCTCCCGGATGGAATTCTCCAGTGTTCCCACTTTTTCGTGGAACTCGGACACGATTAGATTGCGCTTGGCGTCGGCGATCCCTTCCCACTTTGCCATCAGGTTTCCAATGCGGGTGGCAATCTCAATGCGGTAGTCTGCGTTAATCTTCCCGGCCTCCTCCTCCAGCAATGCTAATTCCCGCTTGGCGGTCGCCAGCGATACTGTCGTCCACTCTTCGGGCGATATGTCGCCGTCGAACTTCCGTTCCAAAGAGGAGACCATCTGATCTACCCGGGCCGCTTCTCCCTTGTTGTTCTCCAGCCAGGTTTTTCCTTTTGCAATGGAGCCGCCCAACCCTGCCAAACCGATCCAAACCGGTGGATCGGACTCGAGGCTGCCTATGCGCTTCTCGATGTCGGTGGCCCGGTTCTCCGCCACTGCTTTTTCTATCAATCCTGCCTCTTGGGACGCTTTCCAGACCATCACCGCTGTGACCGCCGCCACGATGAGGACTGCCGAGAGCGTCGTGAGAATAGCGATGAGATTGCGACTTTTCGCAGTTTCTTTGACCTGGATTTTCTCCCCGAGTTCCCGGAGCAGACTTCTCGCGTCGGCGTCGAGTTCGTCGGGAATGGGCTTGGCGTAGGCGTAGAGGTCCTTGCCCATTCTTTGGATGAGCAAATTGTCCTCCCGCAACTCGTCCAAGTTGGGCTTCACGTTCTGGAACTCCTTGTTCCTGATAGTTCGGACAGCCTCGCGGAGTTCGTCGAGCTGGTGCTGGTAATCGTCGTCTTCCTTCTTCTTGCTAACTTCCTCGGCGGTCCAAGCGTCAATTTTTTCGAATACAGCGCGCTGCTCTGGGCGGAGCACGAAATCGTGCTCGTCCATTAGCGAAGCAATACGGCCGATGATTCCCATCGCCTCGGTGAGACAGTCCGCCTCCATCGCTTCCTCGGCCCTCGGCAGTAATTCGCGGCTGAGATCTTCGGCCTCCTTCCGTCGGATAGTGCATTTCAAAGTCAGCGCTTCGCGCCAATATTTCTCGTCGCGGCGGTCTTCGCTGGGTTCCCGGCCGGGTGCGAGCGCTTCGATTTCGTCGAGAATCTCGAGAACTTCCTTATCTTCTCCATTGCGGAGGGGGGGCTTCAATTTTACAACGACGTCGCGGACGAGCCGGTCCTCTAGATTCTTCGCCTGTTTGCGGGCCGATGCGTCGGATGGATTTAGCGTCGCCACTTGCCGGATCACGCGGAGCGCTTCCTTGAAATCGCGGACCGAGTTGGCGGCGCTGAATTCTCCCATGAGTTTCCCCTGGAAAGTTCCCGCCTTTCCGTAAAGCGGATCGATCTGCTGCTTGGCCCTTTCGTTGAGAGGCTCGGCCAAGGGGAGGTGGTTCGCTTTGCAGTAGTCGTGGTATTCGTCTGTCTGCAATTCGCTGAGCACGGCGCAGAGTTCAAGAACGTCTGGCTGATGGGTCGCCGCCATGAGGGCTTGATACTCGCAGTCCGGTCCTCCGCTTAGAATTTCCGCGCAGGTGGCGAGCCGGTCGTTGGCGCGCTTGCAGTGAGCGGCGTACTCGGATGCCGAGTCGAAAAGGTTGCGCTCCGTCTCGTCGACGCCACTGCGGATGCCTTCGTCCAGCTTTTGGATGATGGTCTCCAGTTTTACGAGCTCAGGATGGGTCATGAGTAAATTGCCGGGGGAAATGGGTAGTGCGGGAATTGCTAATCTTCTGCTAGAGATGACTTGATCAACCGAAAGGTCTCTTCCTTTCCTCCGCCCTTGGTGGTAACAACGATGTGAAACGTTCCCATTTCTTGCAGCGGTGTATCGGAGGCTTCCGACAAACTCTCTGACAGGCTCGCTAGGTTCTTTTCGGCATTCTCCAGCGCGGCAGGGTCGAACGGCGCTCCAGATAGGTATGCTTCGAGTGTTCTGAAGTGGGCAGGAGTGAATACCTCGTTCCACGAAGCAAAAAAATTGGAGAACGCACGGTCGTTTGAGTAGGCTTTTCCGACTTGTTTGATTTTTTTGTCGGCTTCCTTCTTGGTGGGAAAAGTGCCGTAGTCCATTTTTTGCGCCCACTCGTGTTTAATGCTGAGCTTCGAGATATTATTCCAATTCTCGACTGAATTCTTGAGATAGTCAGGATCGTTTCTATTACGCACATCGGCGTCTAGCGACGATGCGCGGATTTCGGCACCAAAATCTCTCCACTTATCGCCCGATTCGCTGCGGACGCGGAGGTGTTCGAATAGGTGTTTGTTCACATAGGAAATAAATGGATGCCCAATGATGGAGTCTCTGTAAATCCTCTGATAGTCTTCCAAACTCTGTTCCAATTTGCTATCCTTGATGCTGTTGCTCTTATCTGGTACCACTTTGAATTTCTTTTTGTCGCCTTTTCCCACCGTATCAACCTTAAGACCGGTGTATTCGTATTCGTCGCCGAGTTCGCTGCAAAACAGGAAGCTCCCGAGCAAGGGGAGCGGACTTTGTTCGAATTTTGTGTCAGCATCGCGCAACGTTTCAAGACGATCGACCTCTTCCTTCACTCGAATGACCTCCTGCGTCAAATTGGCTGTAGGATCTATCTCGGCCTCCTCCGGTTTCGCGAACGAAAATTCACGGGGCGGAGCCTCCTCTTCGCCTGACACGACAACATGAAAGTGCGGGGAAGAATCTGCGAAATGGATGTTCGAGAGGACGGCGAGAACTTCCGGGGCGAGTCCAGCTACGCTGCCTTCTCCAGATTTTTCTATCATATCCGTAAGAGGCATCGTTAAGAAATACGGAGAGCCGGGAGCTATGGCGTCGGAGGGCGATGTCGATGGATTTTGGTAGGCGATTTGGAATTCGGGGCGCTCGGTTCCGTTTCCCCCAAAGGCGAGAAGGAATCCATTGCCGAAACTTGCTCCGAACTTTCCCTTGCCGGTAAGTTGCCTCACCTTCGGGTCCAATCCGAGCATGGGCAGAACTGCTTCCCCAATAGTAGCGTAGAGGACATTTTTATCCCCAAGGATTTCGTATTCTATTTCGGGGAGAGAAAATGTGTAAAAAGGAGAAAGCAGATACCACTTCGGAAATCCACCGCTAAGCTCTTCGATATCACCAAACCCATATACGTGGTCCGGCCGGACGGCGCGCAGGTAGGTTTTCGGGATCAGCACCTTGCTCTCTCCACTGTCGGTCTGATCCGTTTCATCGGCCTCGTTGTCGGACGGATCGGGAATGTTGTAGTTTCTTATGCTAGAAGTAAGATCGGTAAGTCTCCCCTTCCATGGACCCTCTTTCGGCAACTTGATCTTGCCCAGAGATGTCGAGAGTTGTTCCTTCGCAAGTCGTGCTTTTTCGACCTGCTGTTTGTCAGTGTATTTCTTGTCGCGAATGCCCTTAAATCCATCGCTGGCATCGCTGATTGCGCTAACGGCGGCAAGCCGCCTCCGGAAAGGGCCCTCTTCCGTCAAGCTCAACTCGAGTGCATTCTCGCTCAATGACGCCAAGGAGTCTAACAAAGGCTTTCCGGCCTTATGCATTTTTAAGCATTTGGCCAAGCCCTCGGTGAGAGCTTCGTATCGCCCTACTCTCTCGGAAGCCTCCTTCCGAAGCTTGGCGAGTGCTGAATCAGATTCGTCAATTTGCGCTTCCTTCTCGACTTTTCTAAGAAACTCGGTTGGGCCCTTGGCTTCGGCTCTACCAATGACCTGCTCGGGGTTCGCGATGATTTCTCGATAATTTTTGGCGAGCACGACAGTAGCACGGAGGGCTTGGAATCGTTCGGACTCATTTTCGAATGCTCGTGCGTTGCTCCTTCCTACGTCGTGAAGGATGCTCTCCGCCCCGGCCCAGTCGCCAGCGGAAATCTTCGCAGTTATGGCTTTTTCTAGTTCGCGTATCGCAGTAGCACGGAGGGCTTGGAATCGTTCGGACTCATTCTCGAATGCTTGCGGGTTGCCCCTTTTTTGGTCGTCGAGGATGCTCTCCGCCCCGGCCCAGTTGCCTGCGGAAATCTTCGCAGCGATGGCTTTTTCTAGTTTGCGTATCTCGCGTCCTCCCAAAAAGTTGAACGCAAGAATCCCCACGAGCACCGCCAAGATGAGAGCGCCGATGCAGCCGACCACCGGAACCAGCCATTCTTTCTTCTCCCTCTTGTGCGGTCGGCCGCCGAACTCGAGCGGAACGCTTTGGCTCGGAGGCCCCTTGAACTCATAAGGGGCGGTAGCCGTGATTTTCGCTTGTGCAGGGGTGGCAGGTGATCCGCCTGACCCCGCCCCTCCGGCATTTCCCGAGGTCGGGACGAGCGTGGCTGACTGAAGGGTAGATCCGGTGTCGGCAAGCTTCTTCCCCTTCGCTATTTCGGCAAGGCGTCCCCGCGGGACTGCCATGCCGCGTGCCGCCTCTACGACAAAAAGGTTGCTCTTAACTGCCTGCATGTGGGCGGGACTGTTGTGAGCGCATCCATACCAATCAAAGTCCGAGCGTTTCTCCGATTCCTGGAGTCGACTGGTGAAACTGCGCTGCCAAAGGCACGAGCCATTTTCGCGGCCGGGAGCGGCGACGCAGGCGCTTTCGGCGAACAAGCGGAGCAACGTCTCCTCGTCTGCTCCCTCGGGAGGGACCAGGGCCGCCCCGGTGGTGGCGTGGGAGGATTGGAGGTGTGCGGCATTGGCTGCCTCACCGGTCAGCGACGCCCAAGTTTCGGCGGGCAGATCGACGATGGGGGACACTTTTGCGAAATCGACGATTTCGGCGGGTCCGAAGTATTTCGCGGCTCCCTCGTAGCGCTTCTGCCAAAGTCCTTGCCGGAGAAGATGCAGAATCGCCTCAGCCGGCGTGATTTTCAGGGAGGCTACTTCCGACGGGGTGAGGACGAAAGTGTGGGCGATGTGGCTCGTTCGGCCAGTGTAGTCGCTCCCAGCGCCGGCGATCCGCATCAGGAGATGTGCCTGGTCTCCCCGTACGTCGACAATTCGGTGCGAATAAATCACTGGGAGTCGGCGTCCACTGCTCTCTCCCGCCTGCGAACCTCGGTCGTAGACGGAGGAGATGTTCTCGATCCGGCTGGCGAGACCCTCGCTCAACTCCCGGTGCCGGGCCGCCGTGCAAAAGCCTGACCGTCCCGCGACTAAGCCGGAGGGAACGCTCGTGTAGATCTGTTGGAATGCCATGACGTGTTACTATCGTTGAATGCTGGGATTTGTATGAGGCGCTTCTACAGGTTCGACAAGGGTTCCTGGGCGTTCTCAAATATTTCGGGATGTAGGTGCGCGAGCGACCACAGGACGGGAATCTCTGAGTAGAGGGGATTCACCTTTCCGGGGACGGGGCCGATTCTCTCTTCGTTATCTTCAGGATCGATGAAAGGCCTGGGCGAATGTCCCAACGGGCTGACGGGGAAGTACCTTACTGTGTGCGAGATTGACTCCGCCGCGCCGACCACGCTGGGACTCGTCTTCATGAGGAATTCGCGGATCGACGCCGAGTTTTTCTCGATCGCATCGAGAGAGAGTCCACCGGTCGCCAGCGGATCGACGAGGGGGCGGGGCAACAAGCTACTCCAGAGGTCGCATTTCCCGATGATCATGGCGAGGGGTGTGTCGATCTTCTCTCGTGCATCGAGGAACAGCTCGGTCTTGATCCGGTTTCTCATCTCGGCGATGATGTTGTCCTGCCGGTCGTAGCGCATGTACTTACCCTCCTGAACTTGGGGATCGTCCTTGTCCGTGATCATCCTGCGGAAGCGAACGTTGCTCGCGGGATCGTAAAGGAAGAATATCGTGTCGGAACTGGCTAGGTACTGAGTAGTGTCGATATGACTGTATTCGGCAGCTTCGGATCTCTCGGCTGGCTCGAATTGCTCGCCTGCGTTGTCATAGAGAACGAGCAACAGAGAATTGTCGTCAGTAGCTTCCCCCGCAAACGGACTCACCAAGTAAGTGAACGGCTTGGGCAGGTCGACTTCCCGTCCTTCGATGGTCCACTTCTTGAACATCACCCCGCCCTCGGCCGTCTTGCCGAGATATAGGTTTTCTGGCCTGGGCGAGTCGCTGAAGAGGCGGGCGCGCATATCGCTGATGACGGCATTGCCCGAGGCGTCCCCGTCGGCGAATGACAGGCCGAAATGAAAAGGCATCTTTTCTTCCAGCTGATTGATCAGGCTGGTGAGGAAATAGCTTTTCCCGGACGAAGGGGCGCCCACGACCGAGAAGATGTGGGTATTGAGATCCAAATATTGCGGAGGTAATTTCGACTTGCAGGTTGGACAGGCCATCTCGGAGCACCGCACCCCGCGGCCGTCGATGGCGCGGCCCCGTTCGTCGAAGTTTGTCGGGAAGAAGCGCAGCGGATAATCTTTACCCAGGTCGGGATCCCGCAAGTCCGGGTGCCTGGCAATCCACATGATATTCTCCCGATCAAAATGTCGCCAGCAATGCGGGCAGTTGAATTCGCCGCTGACTGTGTTGATCACGATCTCGTCGTCTTCGGGGAACGCGGGAGAGGGGGCCTCCGCATCCGGGCGCGGTTCTGTCGGTGTCTGGGACTCTTTCTGAGGTAGTGGCGGCGGAGCCAGCACGTCTTTTAGGTAAAATCCTTGCTCGGCTCCTTCCACCGTGGTGATGACAACTGAACCGTCGAGGTCCATTTTCTCCGAAAATTCGCGCAGCTCGTGAAAAGGAACCAGTCCGATGAATTCACCGCATGACACGTCTTGAAGGATCCATCGCTCGAAGTTCAGTTTGCGGATCCAGCCGTCGATATCCGAACCGCCTCTAAGAAGGTAAAATCGCCCGTCAACCTTGAGCGTGTATTCGGTATCCAACTCCAACCGTTGGTGATCCGCCATTGGAATCCCATTGAAGAGGATGTTCGCGTCGGGAATGCATTTTAAAAGCGTCACCGATTCATCTGCGCCCATATTGAGGGTGCAAATTTTGGAGGTGCCGATCGACACGGGAAACTCCACAGCTTCATAGCGCTCTAAAGCGACGCAATCGACGAAGCTCCAATTCAAGGCTTGATTCATAAGTATGCTCGGGATTTCGTGCCTCTTGACGACATGCCAGTGTATTTCAGGCTCTATGCTACAAAAGCTGGGCCTATCAAGAAGAAACTAGGAAAGCTTTCTGCGGGGAGTAAATGTATTTTAAGTGACTGATTGTCAAAAGATTTCTTTTCCTACTAGGTATGGCGCTATCGGGGGAGCGAGGAATTCGCGGTCTTCAGTTTTATGTTCAATATTCGATCCGGTCGCGCACCTGATAAGTAAGGGATTCCATCCGACAATGTTAGGAAAGATTTACGGGACAGCGCGCGCGATGGTGGCTGCGGGACCTGTTGCCGCGTTGAAAAAAGACACTGTAGCAGGTGAAAATCAAGCTACTTCAGCAGATTTCGTTGCGCTTTTGATTTTGGGTTCAGGTTTGGGTGTATTCAGGTAGATCAGATGGCCCTGCAAAATCGGACGCGCCACCCGCTCCATGTCAGTTCCTCCGTCATCTTCGGCTTGATTCAACGCACTGTCGAGCTTCCAGATCAAGGATAGCCTTTTCTCGATCCGCTCTTTCATTTTGAACGGATCAAACTGTTTCCGATAGTTCTCTAACCCTTCAACTCCCGCTGTATCACCTATCCCGGCGTAGCGGTCAATGAGACGCTGACTGGGCGTCTGCGGCACCTTCTTATGGTCTTGCTTCCCTGCGACTCTCGATCTGCTTGAAGCTGGTGGTGTAGCAATTTCTCCAGGCACTCCACGCTTCAAGCAGCTCGGCAAGAGGCTTTAACATTACATTATTACCGAGGCGTTCATGTCCCAATAGTTGCCTTACATGAGTCGGGTTTTTCTGCTCGACGTGGGCCTGATCATTTTTGTGATACGGACGGGAGCGTGTCATCTCCACCGGCCTTTCCCGGCTCGTAAAATGGCGATGATGATGATTCACAAATTCGCCTCCATTGTCGGTATCAGAAGTGGCCCCTTTAATGTCGCCAGTAAAATCGGTTTTTTTTGGGCTCAGTTGACGGGGCGAAAAGCAGGGTCTCCACCAAAGATTGGGGATGGTTCTATTTTCAGCCACCTTCTCCGATGACTCGCACGCGGTTGCTTTTCCTGAAGCGCCACAGAGAGGCGATAGATCCCTCCCGGTCCAACAAGGTTCTCGCAAGCTTACCGATGAGATCGAAGCAGCTCGTCTCGAGTGTCTCAATGAGTTCCAGAAGTTTGAGGGATGAGCGGTTTGGATTCTCTCGCTGAGATCATTTTCGTTCTCATGCGCTGGTTGGTTTTCGGATTGGTTCGCAGATGGGGTTGAGGGTGGCAAAGCGGATACCTCACCGATGTCAGGTTCATCTTGCGAGGGATCGAGTGCTCATCGATTCCGAGAACCGGCGGGCAGACTCAATCCCGTGCGATCCCGACTCCTGAGATCAACTTTGAGATAACTGAACTCTTGTTCAGTGTCACTCAGGACCACCATTTGTTGATGAAGAGCTCCGACACAGGTGAAAGCAGTGCGATTCGAAACGATCGTTTCGCTGCCCTCACGCTGGCACTCACGGAGTCTCTGGCGAATGGGGATAGTCATTTCCAAACAAGGCCTTCGCTGTGAAGGCGGCGAAGGAAATTACGCCATAGCTTAATCCGAGAACGACGCCGAAATCGACGAGCCCTCGCCAGGGACTGGGAAGAAATTTGACGAGGATAACGAGAAGAACAATCCCCAGCGTCAAGCAGATCGCTGTAATCTGAGTCTTTCGCTTGGCAAAAAAATAGCCCATGCAAAAGGCAGGAGCTAAAAGAACGTGGATTGGCTTCGGATGATCTCTTAAATACTTCACCCGCGCCGCGGTGCGAGGTGAGAATTTTTTCTGAAAGCCTCGGTATCCCTCGGCCACCAGCATAAAGACCGCAAAAACGACTAAAAAGATCCACTGCCCTGTCGTCAAAGCCCCTTCGAGAGCCTCAGCAGCGTAGGGAGCGAGGCGGTAAATCGCCAAACCAATCAAGGCCACGACTCCTGAAAATCCCCAAAGCGCACCGATTAATCCCATCATGAGTGAACCGTCACGCAACGGATAGCTTTGTAAAGCACGACATCCGAACAATGAGCCACTCGCAAAGTTTATTTAAAAACACTTTTATGCCGCTTCGTAAACCATCTCTGACTCGTCGCCTGACACGACTTCTTTGAGCCCCTCATTGAGAGATGATAGAGCAGACTCAATCGAGACGACAAGATTCTCCAACTCGTTGAGTCCGTCATCGAGAGAGTCAAATTGGTCAGCGACCTCGTCACCGAGCAAAACTCGAATCGAAAGCACTTCGGGTTCAGGCTCGCCGCCGACCATCTCGGCAGCATCATTAGGTAAAGGAGAATTCCCGATGATTTCTCCGATCTCACTGCCTGCCATATCTGGCTCGGTTGACTCAACCAAAGTCTCTGCCAACGGCAACGGCGCAGCAGGATCTCTTCCTGATAGATCCTCATGAGAATCCTCTTCAGCGGGCTCCGACAAAGACTTTGCCAGAGGCAAAAAGATCTCGTGAGCCTCATCCTCTGACTTAATGACACGGTCAGGAACTTCGTCGAGTCCTTCGGGGGCATAGACGACAGGCTCACTTCTTCCAACCGGGGAGGAACGCATCAGCGCGGCGAGCCCTGCCGCCGCTTCTTGCAGCTCATCAAAATATTCAGTCTCGTTGCTTTTGGGCTCCTCCTCCTGTTTCGCATCAGCCGAAACCACTTCTACTACCGGCGAAACCTCCGACCGTGGCTCAAGGAAAGGCACTCGCTCAGGGCCATCCTCCTCAAACTCAAACGCTGAAGGCACAGCCACTGAAATACCGGTCACCGCCAAATCGAGGTCAACAAGATTGATCTCTTTGGAATTCCCTCTGGAACGAGACACGAACCTCGCGTAAAGCATGCCTACCAAGGCCACTGAAAGTAGCAGCAGAGCAGGAATGAGAATCGTATAACTGGAATCGTTCATATATGAGAATACATATTATCAGGACTTCTTAGATACTTTCAACCCTAAACTATAAGCTTTTTTAGAAATGTTTCTTTCCGCCGCACCTTGCCCGGGGCGTCATTCACGCCCAAACTGCCCTAGTTCCCCTTTCCGATGAGCATTTATTCCCGCGATTACATGAGAGATTCTTCGTCAGGTTCCGGCCCACGAAGCTGGAGCATGGTGACATGGCTAATCGTCATCAATGTCGCGATGTTGATTTTGACAATGGTCGTAGCCCCCCTCACCGACTACTTGGCCCTGTCGTGGGAAGGCCTCACGAGTCTTAAGATTTGGACGCTGGTTACCTACCAATTTGTCCACGAAAACCCTTTCCATCTCTTCTTCAACATGATCGGACTCTTCTTCCTCGGTCGAATGCTTCAGCAGGCGATCGGAGGAAGACACCTCCTCAAAATTTATCTCCTCGGGGGTATTCTTGGAGGACTCCTGCAACTGGCCCTCGGCTTGATGCTCGGTGAAAACACATTTGTGATTGGAGCCTCGGCCTCGGTCCTCGCAATCATCGTTGCTCTGGCTACTTACGCGCCTTACCAAGTCATCCAGTTACTCCTCTTCTTCGTCATCCCGGTGAGCCTCAAATTAAAGCACCTTGCCTTTTTCCTCGTCGGGGTTGACCTCCTCACACTGCTCTATCAGCTCACCCAACCGACATCAAGCAACACCGCGGTAGTGGCGCACCTCGGGGGCATGCTCTTCGGTTATCTCTACATTCGACATTGGCTTCCCCGCCAGAATGTGGCCGGTAAGAGGCGCACGCTCAAAGAACGTTTCGGAGTGCGGATTCTCAAGGACGGTGAGCCCCCGAAGCGCTCACCCTCTGCCACCAGTCCACCGCGTAAGAAGCCATTCATCGGGTCGGAGGTCGATGCGATCCTTGATAAGATCAACGAAGAGGGTTTCCAAAGCCTGACCAAAGAGGAGAAAAAACTGCTCGAAAAAAGCAGTAAGAAATTGTCGAAAAAAATCGACGAAGGCAAATAAGTCTCACACCCTTTTTTATGCAGTCTTTCCCACTCGACGAACCGAAACCGGCACGCAAAGCTGGCGGAGCCGGGATCAAAGCGATCACCCGAGTCCTCGTGTCCTCGATCTTTCTCCTCTCATGCTATGGAGCGGGCAAACTTGCCATCAAAATGGCGAGCAAAGATTTACCAACGGACGATATCACCCTCGAGAAACCGGCAACGCAAAAAAGGATCTCCCTCCGCGGCACCCGAGACGAACCACTTTTTATGGGAAGCGATAAGGAGGCTCTGCGCGCCTTTTTCAACAATTACGCGACCCTTGAATCGCGGATCAAAGCTCCGCTCGAAGGCACCGGGATTCGCCGAATTCAAGAGTCGCTCGAAGTGCAAATAATGCGGACCGAAGCCGACGCCATTCAAGTAAGAGTCTCTTCCGGAGCGGTTGCAGGAGCGGTCTACTGGGTTCATCACACGCAACGGAATGAAGATCCCGCCTTCGCTCCCATCATCTCCCCTATCCCATCCGCTCCCCGAACCGGGGCTCCTCAACCGGAAGCGCCAGACAGATCCGCTCCGGGAGCAATCCTCAATTAGAGCTCCGGGCAATGTTTTCTCATTTTTAGTTTGTTTGGCGGCATTAAATACTTACCCTGATACTATGCTCGAATTGGCAGTGCTTGGCAGCGGGAGTTCAGGAAACTGTGCTCTCGTTTCGCTTGGAGAAACCCACGTTTTAATCGATGCGGGTCTTTCGGCAAAGCAGATCTGTATCAGACTCGAATCACTCGGTGTCGATCCCGATCAGCTCACCGCGATCGTCCTGACCCATGAACACGGCGACCACACTCGTGGAATTGATGTTTTTTGCCGGAAACGCCCACTGCCCGTCTACGCAACACTCCATACCTGCGCGATCGTTAGGGAAAATGTGTCCTCCCCCGTGATTTGGACTCAATTCGATTCCGGATCCCGCTTTGAGATCGGAGAGATAAAAATCGACAGCTTCTCCGTCCCTCACGACGCGGTCGATCCCGTCGGATTCGTATTTCGCTGCGAAGAGAGTTCGCTCGGTGTCCTCAGCGATGTGGGACACGTCACTCGAATGATTGTCGATCGTCTCAAAGGCGTCGACACCCTCTTTACCGAAGCCAATTACGACGAAATGATGCTTCAAAACGACACCAAACGCCCCTGGGCTACGAAGCAGCGCATCAGCAATCGTCACGGTCACCTCTCAAACGATCAAACCGCTGAATTGGTCGCCTCCGTCGCAGGAGAAAATCTCAAACGAGTCGTTCTCGGCCACTTGAGTAGTGATTGCAATACGCCCGAGCTCGCTGAGAAAATCATTTCTGAAAAGCTGGGAGCGAATGGCTTTAATTCCGTCACGGTTCAGTGTGCGGATCGCAAACAACCGCTCCCCTTCGAGGCGGTCGCTCATCCCCCAAAGGAGGAAGCACCGATTCCTCAAGAAAACGCTCCCAATTCTGCTCTCGTGTGCGAACCTGCGCCGACTGAAACGGGAGCTCCAGCCCCGTCGCTGCCTGATCAAAAATGGCGGCAGACGGAATTGATTTTTTAACGCATTGACCTCCCCGTTCACCGTATTCGATGACCGCGCTGAAACCTTCGTTCGAGGAGTTTGTCTCTCTTTCCCGATCAGGAAACCTCATTCCGGTTTGGACTGAGCTTGCCGCCGATTATGAAACACCCATTTCGGTCTTTCAAAAGCTGAGCGAAGGAAGCGAAAGTCCCTGTTTTCTGCTCGAATCAGCCGAAAACAGCGACAACATAGGACGCTACTCCTTTCTCGGCACCAATCCCCGCATCGAAATTCGCGCGAGCGGTCGCACGATTCGGACCCGCGAAAAGGGCGAGTTGGAGTTCACTGAGTTTGAACTTCCCGAAGAGAAAGGCGACCCTCTCCATGAGATCGAACGTCTCATGGAGCCCTTTTCCCCGGTCAAAGTCGAAGGGCTCCCTGTCTTTTCAGGTGGCGCCGTAGGCTTTATCGGCTACGACATGGTGCGTTTCTTCGAGCCCACCGTTCCCGGCCCACCGGACGATGGGCTTGGGTTACCCGACATCGCATTCGTCATCACCGACACCCTCGTCATCTTCGATCACCGTTTTCGAAAACTTCAGGTTGTCGCCAATATCCACACCTCCGATTTCCCCGACGCAGAGAGCGGTTATGCCGCGGCGAGAGAACGCATCGACGCCGTCATCGCTCAACTTTCGGAACCGCACACTGTGGCACCTTTTTCGCTCATGGGAGAGCCCGAGGAATTCGCCCCTGCCAGCAACACGACGCAGGCAGAATACGAAGGCATGGTAAAGGACGCCAAAGAATACATCCTCGCCGGTGACATTTTCCAAGTGGTGCCGTCCCAGCGTTTTGAGAGCGATTACACCGGTCGCCCCATTGATCTTTACCGGGCCCTGCGCCATGTGAATCCTTCGCCCTACATGTTCTGCCTTCAGTTCGGCGATGAATTTTCCCTCGTCGGAAGTTCACCCGAGGTCCATGTGCAAACCATTGACGGCAAAATCAAGATCCGTCCCATCGCCGGCACTCGCTGGAGAGGGCAAACGCAGGAGGAGGACGACGCGCTCGCCGACGAACTTCTCAATGATCCCAAAGAGCGCGCCGAACACGTCATGCTCATCGATCTAGCGAGGAATGACGTCGGTCGTGTTGCGGAATACGAGTCCGTCGAAGTGAGCGAGTTCATGCTCATCGAACGCTACAGCCACGTCATGCATATCGTCTCGAATGTGATCGGCCAACTGCGCCCGGACCTTAGCGCCTACGATGTCATGCGCGCCACTTTCCCCGCCGGAACTGTGAGCGGGAGCCCGAAAGTTCGCGCGATGCAAATTATCAACGAACTTGAGAAATCGAAGCGCGGCGCCTATGCAGGTGCCGTCGGCTACTTCGGATTCGATGGCAACCACGACAGTTGCATCGCCCTGCGCACCGTCGTTCTGAAAGGTGGTAAAGCTTACGTGCAAGCTGGTGCCGGTGTTGTCGCAGACTCCGTTCCCGAAAACGAATACGTCGAAACCGTCAACAAGGCCAAAGGCATGATGCGCGCGATTGAACGCGCGAAGCTGTTGGGTGCCTAGGTGGGACTACCTCCCCCCCCCGCCCCCTCTCAGGTCAGCTATGGTATCCTCCTGGGTTCTTCGGCCACTTAAGACGTTGAAGTAAAAGCCGAAGGAGCGTGCTTCCAGCCGCCCTGAAAGCACTTGGGTTGTGCCGCCGGCTGGCATTACGCCTCTCCTTGAATTAGGCAATCGGAAACGACGTTTTGACAGGGTTCAGTCAGTTGGAGACGGAGTTGAATTACCGTGTCGCGCACGATATCACTTATTTGCCAACGAGAGCGGGGAGGCGAAGGCTGGAAAAAACCTCAAGATGCCGTAGATGTTGTCAGAGTGATTCTGAACTTCAACTCTCATCGCCATGACTTTCCGATCCAACCTGATTTCCTGTCTTCGGCTCTTCTCAATTCTCGACGGAATCTCATACCTCATCCTCCTCGGAATCGCGATGCCGCTGAAATATCTCGCTGATATGCCCCTCGCTGTCCGCATCGTTGGTTCGCTTCACGGCTTTCTTTGGATAGGGCTCTGCCTCTTTTTGTTCCTCGCTCTCGTCAAAAAAAGGCTGCCATTTAAGTGGTGTCTCACAGTCTTCCTTTGCGCGCTGATCCCGCTCGCCCCTTTCTTTCTCGACCGGAGCTTAAAGAAGCTTGGGAAGGCCTGAAACGCGCCATCCCGCCGCTAAAGGCTCCCGATAAGTCCTCGATTCCGCCAGATCGGGAATTGCCACACGGCCTCATTTCTAGAAGAATGAGACAATGAAAAACGTTGTCTTACCTTGGCTGTTTCTCGCTACTTTCATATTTTGCTCCCAAGCGGTTGGCGAAGACAAGAAGCCCAACGTGATTTTCATCCTCACTGACAATCACGGTGCCTGGACTCTGGGGTCCTACGGAAATAAAGATATCCAGACACCCAACCTCGACCGGATGGCTTCCGAGGGAACCCAGTTCATGCGGGCGATGTCGAGCAATCCGGTTTGCTCTCCGACACGCGCCACTTTTCTTACCGGCTTGCTCCCCTCTCAGCACGGCATCCATTCGTTCCTCGACCAAAAATATATGATGGGCGACGAGGCCTACTACGCGCTTGAGGAATTCGAAACTCTACCCGAAATCCTGCACTCGGAAGGTTACGTCTGCGGACTCAGCGGTAAGTGGCATCTCGGTGACAACATGAACCCGCAAGACGGGTTTTCCTACTGGGCGACGATGCCCCGAGGCGGCACCAGCAGCATGTACGACGACCCCGTCATTCTTGACGGGGAACTCATCGAGAAATCGCCCAAATACATGACCGATCTCTGGACCGAAAAGGGAGTCGAGTTCATCGAGCAAAACAAGGACCAGGAAAAGCCCTTCTTTCTCTACCTCGCTTACAACGGCCCCTACTGTCTGGGTAATCTGCTGCTGCGCCCTCCAAAAAACCGCTGGGCTGAATTCTATGCCGATAAGCTCCTCCCCTCATTCCCGCGTGATACGGCGCACCCGTGGCAGTATTCCAATTTGAGCTACCACAACAACATCGACAGTATCCGGAGAGTCGCCGCCGAAGTGAGTGGAGTCGACGATGGCGTAGGGACCATTTTTGAAACGCTGCGGGAATACGGGCTCGATGAAGACACCCTCGTCATCTTCGCAGGAGACCAGGGATGGATGGGAGGTCAAAATGGGTTCTTCGGAATGGGAGATCATACCAAGCCCATGGCGGCACACGATATGATGATGCAGATACCTCTCATTTTCTGGCAACCGGGAGCCGTCATCGCGGGTCAAAGAAACGAGATGGTTACGAACTACGATTTTATGCCGAGCGTTCTCAGCTACCTCGGTCTTGATGAGCGCATTCCTGAAAAGCCCAAATTACCGGGGCGCAATTTTGCCCCGATCCTACGGGGTGAAGAGATCCCCTGGGAGACCGACATGTATTACGAAATGGAAAGTTGTCGCTCCGTCAGGACAGAGAATTTTAAATATGTCGAACGTCGATCGCCGGACGGCCCGGGCGAATTTTACGATATGAAAAATGACCCGATGGAACGATTCAATCTCTTTGGTCAGAAAGCCCATGCAGAGAAGCAGGCTGAACTTGCCGAGCAATTGATGCACTATTTTGATTACTACGCGGATCCGAAATACGATATTTGGAATGGCGGGGGCTCGAAGGCAAAACGGCACCATGCCCCCAAAGATCATCCCGACTATCGTGAACCGAAGCCGAAACCCTGGGGTGCCACGACTAAGAAACCAACGATTTTTATTTTTTAAGTTAAAGACCATGACCGAAGCCACCGCAGCCGTTCTTTACGAAGCAAATACCCCTCTCTCTATTGAGAAGGTAAGTGTCCTGCCGCCCGGGGCCGGAGAAGTCCAAGTTCGCATGTATGCCGCCGGAGTCTGTCACAGTGACCTCCATGTCATGAAGGGTGACCAACCCATGGCGATGCCGATCATTCTCGGCCACGAAGGCGCTGGAATCATCGAAGCCGTGGGCGAAGGAGTCACCTCGGTGAAGGAAGGTGATCATGTCATTCCGATTTGGAGAATGTCCTGCGGGGTCTGCGAATACTGCCTCGGAGGTAAGCCGGCACTCTGCGATGTCGGAACCGCAATGCGCTTTACCGGAAAGATGCCTGACGGCGAAACCCGATTTCGAAATCAGAAAGGTGAACCAATATTGCACTATGCGGGCGTCTCCACCTTCTCCGAACTCTCGACGATGCCTGAGGGAGCGGTTGTCAAAATCGACAAGGAATTCCCTTTGGAAAAAGCAGCCCTGATCGGATGCGGCGTCATCACCGGGCTCGGGGCGGTGTTCAATGCCGCCGAAGTGAAACCGGGATCGACTGTTGCCGTCTTTGGCTGCGGTGGGATCGGTCTGAACATTGTCCAGGGTGCGAGGATCGCAGGAGCCACTCGAATCATCGCAGTAGATACCGTCGCCTCAAAACTCGACTACTCGCGCGAGTTCGGAGCCACTGATGTGATCAATTCTTCCGAAAATGATCCCGTCGAAGCGATTAAAGATCTCACCGGAGGCGTTGGAGTCGAGTATGCCTTTGAAGCGATTGGCCTGACCAAACCCATCGAGCAGGCCTACGATTCCACGAAAAAGGGAGGCACCTGCGTCGTCGTTGGAATCGCAAGCCCCACCGCGAGGGCACAAATTAATGTGAATGCGTTAGTCTATTCCGAAAAGACTCTCAAAGGCTCTATCTACGGATCGACGAAACCTCGGATCGATCTCCTTCGACTCATTGAGATGCACCGAAGAGGTCAACTTGAACTGGATAAACTGCTCACCAAAACCTATCCGCTCTCACGAATCAACGAAGCCTACGCCGCCCTTGAGCGCGGAGAAGTGGCGAGGTCTCTGGTCCTCCCTCAGGAGTTCTGAAGTCACTTCCGACAATATCGTGTCAGCGACAGAAAGTGGCACGGAATCGCATTCCGTTCCGGTCGACCGGCCTCTCCGGTAGGCTTTGAAACGGATTGAAAATCCGTGCCACATTTTTTTTCCCGAGTCAGCTTCGATCGACTTGCTTCAAAGCAATCCAAGACAAAGCGGTATTGGAACCGCCCGATTCTTTTCCGATCGTCACCGTAAGGCGCCCATCACTCACCACGACCTCAGCGGAGGCTTCGTGAAACTTTCCTGCCACGGTCGCGAGATCACGAATCACTTGCTCTCCTTCGAGTCTGACATTCTGACTTTTCTGTTCATGCCCGGAATCGCCGACGCAAACCGTGACAAGGTAGCGACCATTTGCCGCATCCACCTCCCAGGTATCTTGCGTTCGAGTGAAGAGAAAGGCATCACGCTCAGCTTCCGGTAATTGATTTCGATGACGAGCATTTCCGGAGATATCGCGCTGCCATCCGAATCCCTTCTCAGATGAAAAGGCGGCGCCACTGTCGCGGGTGAAACCGACAGCATTCGGCACACTTTTCCCGCCAAAATCAAAGCATTTACTGTCAGCCTTCGCTTTCTCGCTGATGAGTCCATCGCTTTCGGGACGAAGCGGTAACTTCTCTATTTCCCAGATGATGGGTTCGTTCGGGGTGAAGAGAAGCGCATCATCGACATCCAAAATCCCGTCACCATCGGCGTCACTTTCTGATTTTAGTGTGAACGAGGGAAACTTTCCCTGCCCAACGTTACGCCAAAGCTGTTTCGCATATTCACCGTGGTTCTCGGTCTCTGCGAGTGCTTTCACCATTTCATTGACGATGTAATTTTCGGATAGCAATATTTCCTCTCCTCGTTCCAATTCCGCAGCGGCGGAGAAGTCAACCGCTCTCGAGCTAACGGGCATCAGCCCCAACGCTGAAAGCCGATTTACCGCCACAAACGAGGGATCCTCCGGTTTCAAATCGCGCCACGGAAAAAGCAACAAGGGCACGCCATCAGTCCCGCCACATAACCCGTGCCTCACTTCTTCCAGAAGAGTCCGGTCATAAACAATTTCACGGGGCTGCGCTTTCCCAAGCAGACTCACCGCCGCCATCGCACCGCTCGCCTGACCGATGTGAATACGCTGATCGTGCAATCGAATCGCGGCACCAACGATGCTGCTAAACCCCACATTCCCCTGAGCCCCTAGCAATCCGTTCATCCGAATAGGGACCAGACTCCTCGCAGGAAAAACACAGCGATCACTGACATGGCGAGTATGCCGCCCCGGAGTTTCATAGTCGATCCATGGTCCCTCATCGCCCTCGTCTTCGAGGTAGGTTCTCCCCGTGCGATGAAAGTCATAGTGAAACTGCCACGCAAACAATCCGTCGGGATACATGACATGAGAAAATCGCTCTTCGGCAGAAGTCTTCGTTTCGCCATCACGATTCCGGCCATCCTGCTCACGCATCATATACATCGCCTTCATTCTCAAAGATTCCCGGATGTAGGGTTTCGGAGGAAGGCTGTCACCAGTTCCAAACTCATCACTCAGTCGAAAATTCCGGAACGAGTTCGTTTGATCATCGGCACGTTCATGAACAAAATTCTGGAGATGATAGAGCACACCCAGCGAATGATTCTTCGCATCCTCAAAGACAACATCCCGCTCCTCTCGCGTCATCTCGACAAGATTCTTTTTCGACGCCCCCGGTTCAATCTCCTCCAAGCGATCCTGCACCCGCTTCGGCAGTCGCGTTAGGGGGTAGTCCTGACCGTTCATGTAATTGAGAAGGATGCTCGTCTTCCCGTCCTTGCTCGCATAGCCGTCAACAATCCGGCGCACCGTAAAAACACTCAACTGTCTCGGTGAAGTGGCCTTTGCTCCTCCTCCCGGCCAATGAGGAATTGAGCCTTTCCCCGCCTTTCGGTCCCACTTTAAATCGCTGAACGCATCGCGACTGAATCGCGTCGCTCTCGGGTAATTTCTATTATCAAAGTGCGACGGCTTTGGAATAGGCGCGGCGCCTCGATTCGGCGCCTCCTCCACGATCATCGCCCAGGTGATAGGATTCATCTCATTGCGATCCACTTCTTCGGACGCACTCGGCTCGCCATATCGGGACTTAGGATCGGGCCCCACTTCATACTCCGCACCTGAAAGCTGAATCACTTCGCCCCAGTCGGACGCATCAATCGTAATGCGGGCCTCCACTTCCAAATTCGTTTCTTTCGATTCCAGCTCAGCAAAACTCATCCCAACTAATTGTGAACCATCTTCATCCAATTGAGCCGCTACCGGGTAGCGATTCCAAAAGACCTGAACCTGACCTGAATCCAGAAATGGCTGAATCAATTTACGGAAGACACTCTCCGCCTCTGCGGGGCGAAAGGTGGAAGGCCCGTGATAAGGCTTCCCCGGCATCGCCGATCCATATCTTTCCGTGTTCAATGCCTCAATCTCATCCATCAGCTCCTTGAAGAGACCACTTCGATGAAAGGACCGCTTCATCGGATGCCAATCAACGCCCCAGCCGACTTTCCCATCGCCCTTGTCCTCATCGACACAGGCCAGCGCCTGCTCAGTGAACTGACCACCGAACCACTCACCGTCGTGAACAATGACGATCTCTTTCACCCCCATCCTCGCTGCCTGTATCGCGGCAGCCCACCCTGACTCCGTCGCACCAACAATGAGAAGGTCCGCTTCGATATTCTCCGTGTCAGCGGCAAAGGTCGTGCCACCTAACCCAAGCAATAAAAAAAGAGCCAAGTAGTATTTCATTTCACGTAATCTTTGTAGGTGGTTCTCAGGCCAGGCGCAGAAACCGACGATCCTGAGTAGGCATCAGTAAATCGCATCCCGTCACGGGCGAGCGCGTCAATGTGAGGAGTTTTAATTTTCTCCTGTCCGTAGCAGCCGAGATGGCCATATCCCAGATCGTCAGCCATGAGCAAAATGATGTTCGGCTCCTGCTTTTCATCCCCCGCGAAAGCGGTTGGGCCAGAGGCATTCCACAACATCAGCAAAGACATCGTGAAGACCAATAAATCGTACGAACGTTTCACATTAAAATTCAACCAAATCTTCGAGAAGCCTCACACCGAAATTGAACCGTATACGCGGCATTGTCGGGCCGAACGAATTCCAGTAATGATATATGAATGAAACCTGTAATTTTCTTTCTCGCCTTCGTTCTGACGGCCAGCCCCTTGCTGCAAGCCGGAGAACTTAGCGGCAGCAAGCCTAACATTATTCTCATCATCACCGATGATCAGGGATACGCCCCTGTCGGAGGACACGGCCACCCCTGGCTCAAGACGCCGAATCTCGACACGCTCCACGCGACTTCGACACGATTTGATCGCTTCCTTGTAAGCCCGACCTGCTCGCCGACACGTGCCGCGCTCATGACGGGAAGACACCCAATGCAAAATGGAATCACCCATACCATTCTTGAGCGGGAGCGCATGACCCTCGACGCCACTATTCTCCCCCAGGTTCTAAAGACAGCCGGCTACACCACCGGTATTTTCGGCAAGTGGCACCTCGGCGATGAAGAAGCCTATCAACCCCACACTCGCGGGTTTGACGAAACCTTCATCCACGGAGCAGGAGGAATTGGTCAGGCCTACGATTGCTCCTGTGCGGATGCCCCGGGGAACAAGTATTTCAATCCGGTGATTCGTCACAACGGCTCATTTGTCCAGACCGAAGGCTATTGCACGAATTTGTTCTTCGAAGCAGGTCTCGGCTGGATCAAGGAAACGAAAGACAAGGATGAGCCTTTCTTTGCTTACATCACCACCAACGCTCCTCACGGTCCTTTCATTGCTCCGCCCGAAAATGAGAAGCGATTCACGGACCTTGGCTTTGAAGAGAAGACAGCGGGATTTTACGGCATGATCGAGAACATCGATACCAACGTCGGCCTGCTTTTGAACAAGCTCGATGAGTGGAAACTCATGGAGAACACGATGATTATTTTCATGTCAGACAATGGCATGACCGGCGGCGGATCAGGAAAAGTGGGCAAGGAACTCGGGACCGACGAAAATGGTTCGCCCATGTTCATCTACAATGCAGGAATGAAAGGGCAGAAAGGAAGCACCGATGAAGGCGGCGTCCGGGTTCCCTTCTTTGTCCGTTGGGATGGGAAAATTGATCAGAATAAGCGGGTCGATACAATCGGCGCCCACATCGATATTCTACCCACCCTCGCCGACTTTGCCGGCGCAGAGATTCCAGAATCCCAGGTCGCGGGGCGCAGCTTACTTTCGCTCATCGAGAATCCGAAATCTACGCTGGAGGATCGCTATCTTTTCACCCACAAGGCGCGCTGGAAGACCGGCGCAGATCCTGAAATTCACAAGTGGACCGGCTACGCCGTTCGAAGCGAGCAATATCGATACGTTGGCGGAGGGCCCCCTTCAAAACCTTCTGATAAAAATCCTAAGAAGAACGACTCATCAAAGGATGCGCTCTACGACATGAGAATAGATCCTGCGCAGACAACCAACATCATCGAACAACATCCTGACGTGGCTAAAGCGATGCGTGAGGCCTACGACGAATTCTGGAAAGAGACGCGACCGCTCATGGTGAACGAAGACGCCCCGATGTCGCCGACCAAGCCTTATCATGAACTGTTCAAGAAGCAGTCGGCGGCAGGAGGCATTCCCGCGTGGAAAACGCCTCAACTTTAATTCATTTCCCCACTCAACCGAAGCTACCCAATTGCCTAACACTATGAAAAACTATCTTTTGATTTTAACCTTATTCCTCGGAACGACTTCGTTGCTCCTTGCTGAACCCTCCAAGGGTCTCCATGTCGGCACTTCAGCGATCGATATTTCGCCGACTGTATTTCCAATGCAGCTCCGCTCGGGAAAATCTGACCACGTCCACGATCCGCTTCACGTGCGCGCGATCGCGTTCCAAAATGGCGAGGGCCGAGCCGTCCTCGCTCTCGTCGATGCGATTGGAGTTGGCCGTGAAATGACCGACGAAGCGAAAGCCGCAGTCGCTACTAAGACCGGATGGAAGGTCGAAGAAATGCTCGTGAGCGGAACCCATACACACACGGCCCCCAAAGGAGGAGACACTTCTCCGGGCCGCATCGCCTACGAGCAACGTCGCAAGGAAGGTCTTGAAGAAGCGCTCACGAAAGCGATTCAATCGTTGGAACCTGCGAAGGTCGGATATGCTTCCGATGAAGAGCCTTCAGAGGTCTACAACCGAAGGTATTACCTGAAGCCGGGGACAATGGACCCCAATCCTCTTGGAGGTTTGGACCAGGTCCGAACCAACGCCCCGAGGGGGAACCTCCTCAAACCTGCTGGTCCCACCGACCCTGAGGTATCTGTCGTCGACGTTCGAAACAGGAAAGGCAAAGCTCTCGGACTCATTGCCAACTATTCACTTCACTATGTAGGCGGCATACCGAGGGTCTATGAAGACGAAAGAGAAATTGGAATGGCCTCAGCCGACTACTATGGCGAATTCGCCCGGATCATGCCCTATCGACTCGGAGGTTCCAAGCCACCCGAAAACTTCGTCGCGATGATGACCAATGGAACAAGCGGTGACATCAACAACATTGATTTCTACAGCAAACGCGCCCCGCGAGCCCCCTTCGAACAGATACGAGTTGTCGCTAACAAAACCGCTGATGCGGCGTGGCGGGCAACGAAGAAGATTGAAACCTACAACGAAAATCCCCTCGTCGCGATGCGCCAGCGGGAAGTCGTATTGAACTACCGAATTCCGGGAGAGGAAGATCTCAAGAAGGCGCTGGAGCTCATGAAACTTTCCTCGAAGGAACGCAATGAGATCAACAAGCGGTCCAGCTCCGTCGCGACAAGAACGATTGAATATTCCGATCCTGATTTCATCAAAACGGAACCCGTCATCATTCAGGCGATTCGCATTGGAGATCAGGCGATTGTTTCATTGCCATTTGAAGTCCTCGTGGAAATTGGACTGGAGATCAAAGCGAAGAGCCCCTTCCCTGACACCTTCACGATCTCGCTGGCGAATGGTGGCTACGGTTACCTGCCCCCTCCCAATCAACACAAGCTCGGCGGCTATGAAACCTGGCTGGGAACTTCCAAATTTGAAGAGGAATCGTCGGACATCCTGACAAAGCAACTCCTGGAGATGCTGGGAGAACTGAAAGCATTGAAATGAGATCGGTTTTCCTCGCCGCGCTTGTGGCCTCCCTCCTCTCTGTTTCTTTGAGCGGGGCGGCCGAGGCACCGGACGAGGCCGAGGTCCTCGCGGCAATGAAAGAGGCCGCGAGTTTCTATCACGACCATCTTTCTGTCGAAGGCGGCTACGCATCGAGTTGGTCAAAAGGGTCATTCCAAGGTCGAACCGAACATGGTGATTCAGCAACCATCATCTCGATTCAACCTCCCGGAACGACGACCATCGGTCTCAGCTTACTTCGAGCCTTCCGCGCGACCGGAGAGCCTCTTTTTCTCGAGCAGGCCAAAGAGGCAGCAGCCTCTCTCGTCCAGTGCCAACTGGCGACAGGAGGTTGGGGATCAGACTTCGATTTCGCCCCGGAAAAGCAAAAGCGTTATCACTTGAGGAGCGACTTGATCGACGGAGATGACGAGCGGGGAAAGCGTCGTGATTACTCGACTCTGGATGATAACAAAACCCAATCGGCGATGCTGTTTCTTGTCGAACTGGTCAACACTCCCGATGCCGACGTTTCCGATGACACCAAGGAAGCACTCACATTCGCGTGGGAGAAACTATTGGAAAATCAGGCACCCAACGGTGCCTGGCCGCAACAGTTCTCTTCTCAGTCAGACCTTAGCAACGCCCCCGTCATTCCCATATCACTGCCAGATTCCTACCCGCGTGAGTGGCCCAAAGAAAACTATGTGCACTTTTACACGCTCAATGACAACAACCTCCTCAATGTCGTTCAGCTTCTTCTCCGTGCCTACGAACTGGAGGGCGGTGAGAGGTTTCTCGATTCAGCGAGGCGCTGCGGTGAGTTTCTTCTCCTCGCCCAACATACCGGCGAACAGCGCGGCTGGTCCCAGCAGTACAACCACGACATGGTGCCGGTCTGGGCGAGGAAGTTTGAGCCACCCGCGGTTTCATCCGTCGAATCGATTGGAGCGATCGACGCCTTGTTTGAATTGTGGGTCACGTCCGGCGAGCCGCGTTTTATCGAAACGATTCCAGACGCACTCGCGTGGCTGGAAGAAAGCCAAATGGGAGACGGACAATGGGCACGGTTCTACGAACTGAAAACCAATCGCCCTCTTTTCTGCGACGCGGATACCTACGCCCTCACTTTCGATGATTCCAATCTCCCCACCCACTACGGATTTAAAGTCAGCTCAAGCCTGCAAAAGAAGATTGATCGCATTCGGAAAGAGTTGGCAAAGGAAAGCGAGGGTATCATCAAATCACGGACCCGCCCCCATTCTCCAGAAGAATGGGAAAAACGGGCAAGGGAACTCAGAGGGAAAATCCACTCAGCACTTAGCGATCAAACGGAAGAGGGATACTGGCTCAACGACGATGAGATCGACGGAAGGTTGTTCTCAACCCACATGAACCGGATGGCTGACTATGTCGAAGCTGTCGGAAAGGCGAAACTCGAAGAAGCCTCGCTTCGCAATTAACATCACCACTCCCGGTGATTCATCGCCATCAGTTGCTTCGCGGCATCTTTGTCTCTCACGATTTTCTCGGCAACCGGATCCCATTTCAGTTTCCGGCCAAGCTTCGCCGACAACCATCCGAGATGCCCGGGTGTGATCGATCGATGACCGTTCTCGGCCGGAGCAGCGGTTTCGGTCCGTCCTTCTTTCACGCAATCGATAAAGTTACGCTGGTGCCCTCGTGATTGATAAGCCTTCCAGTCGCCTGCTTTAAAATCCTCTTTGAGCCAATCGGGATTCGACGCTTCTATTTGCCCGCGATTCACCCAGACCCAACCGTTCTCCCCGATCCACTTCGCGCCCGGTCGGGCTTTTGTTGAAATCAATCCTCTCTTTCCATCCGGATAGGTGGAATGCACTTCAAAATTTACAGGCGTGTCGTAAGCGGGTTCGCTGCTCCAGGTCCAGTTTTTCGAGTCTACTTCGACGGGACCTGATTTCTCATATCCCATCCCCCAGTGCGCGATGTCATTGTGATGCCCAATCCAGTCCATCAAATTTCCGCCACCATAATTCGTGTGCCAGCGCCAGAGCCGATGGTGGCGCGCGCGCATGTAAGGCATCACTTCTGATGGCCCGGACCAGAGATTGTAATCGAGCCCTTCCGGCACATTAACGAGAGCAGTAGACCCCTGAGCGGTGTCATGCCCGGCAGGAAGCCCGACCTCAAATTTACTGATTTTTCCGAGGTGCCCGTTCCTCACAATCTCGACCGCCTGACGGAAGACCGGCTCAGACCGCTGCTGCGATCCGACCTGAAAAACGGCCCCCTGCCTGTGCGCCTCGCGATACACCTGCTGTCCCTCTGCAAAAAGATGTGTAACTGGTTTTTCACAATAGACAGCGAGTCCTTTCCGAAGAGCTGCCATCGTGATGTCGTAATGCCAGTGATCCGGCGTCGAGACCATGACCGCGTCGAGGTCGTCACGCTCCAACATTTCCTGAAACTCGCTATAAACCGCACAATCTTCGTTGCCGTATTTTTTATCAACCGTCTCTTTGCCGGGCTTTCGTCCAAGCGCCCTGCCCTTTCCCCAGTCACGATCCCGATAATGCAGATCATGAACATCGCAGATCGCGACACCCTGAACATCAGCATGATTAAGAAAGGCCCCCATCACTCCGATTCCGCGGTTACCCATTCCAAAGTATCCCATCGTGACACGATTGGAGGGAGCGGCCCGTCCGTCTTTTCCAAGTGCGGATGCAGGAACAATCGTAGGAAACCCAATTCCAGCCGCTGCGGTGGAGAGAAATTTACGTCTCGTCGAATTCATAATTAAATTCTGCGGAAGATCGCCGCTACTTTCGAGGCGCATCTCAGCGCGATAGCGTGTCTTCCGCACCGTGGCCTCCTCTTTAGGTGTTCCTCTCCTGAACCTGCTACCTATAGCGACCTACTGAACATTAGCGATCGAGGCTCCGTTAACCACAGGAATGTGGTTTCTCCGCGGCGCGGCAGCGCCAGCCCCTACGGAGAGACCTCATTCCTGAGGTCTGCAAAGCAGGAGTCCGAGCGTTCTGAGTTGATAGCATCCTACGGAGAGACCTCATTCCTGAGGTCTGCAAAGCCCATCAACCGTCAGCCCACTCCTACCCAAAAACACACCTCCACTTCGACTGGTTTGATCCAACATCCACCAACGTTAAAGGCAGAGAATCATGGGAGGATGATCAAATCACATTGGATTTACTGTCGCCATCTAACCGGGTTTAATGCCTGACACCCCCCTGTTCAGTCCTCTACGATACCTCAAACATCCATGAACCAGTCCCTATTCAGCCGCCGTCACATTCTCGCCGCCTCTTCGGCGCTTCCGTTTCTATCCTTCTCTGCCTTTGCCGCAGACGAAAAACAATACAAGGTCGGAGTCCTTGGCCACAGCGGACGCGGAGACTTCGGTCATGGAATGGACACCCTCTGGAAAGGAGTCCCTAACACCGAGGTCGTCGCCGTTTCGGATCCGAATGAGAATGGCTTGGCAAAGGCACTGAAAAAACTGGAACTCGATTCATCCGCGGGGTTCGCGTCCTATGTCAAATTGCTGGAGGAAGCCCAACCCGACATTGTCTCGGTTGCACCCCGACACGCGGACCAGCACCATGCCATGATCATGGCCTCTATCGCGGCAGGGGCGCGGGGCATCTACGTGGAGAAACCCTTTTGTCGTGATCTCGCTGAAGCGGATGAAATTGCGGCCGCTTGCGACGCGAGCGGCACGAAGCTGGCGATCGCTCACCGAAACCGTTATCATCCCGTGTTGCCGGTCGTGAAGAAGCTGATCAAAGACGGCGTGATCGGTGAATGGCTCGAAGTCAGATTGCGTGGAAAAGAAGATCAGCGGGGCGGGAGTCTCGATCTTTGGGTCCTCGGATCTCATTTACTCAACCTTGCCAACTACTTCACCGGAGCGCCCCAATCCTGCTCGGCAGTCGTTCTCGAGGATAAGCGCCCCGTGACAAAGTCAGATGTCGTCAACGGAGCAGAGGGCCTCGGCCCTCTCGCCGGAAACGAAGTTCACGCTCGCTACGATACCGAAAGCGGAATTCCCGTGTTTTTCGATTCGATCCAGAAGGCAGGCACCAAAGAAGCCGGCTTCGGTCTCCAGCTCATCGGCTCCGAAGGCATCATTGATATTCGCGCTGACCGTAACCCGCTCGTTCATCTCATGCAGGGCAGTCCATTCAATCCCACCAAGGAAACACAAAGCTGGATTCCGGTCACGAGTGGGGGCATCGCAAAGCCGGAGCCCGATCCTGAGACACCTCGTTTCGTGATGTCTCACGAAGCGGCTGCAGCCGATCTCATCGAAGCGATTGAACACGATCGGAAACCACTCTGCAGCGAAGAGGACGGCCGTGTCGTGATCGAAATGATTCTCGCCGTCTTTGAATCCCACCTCAGGGGAGGCGAACGTGTCGAGATTCCGCTCGAGAACCGAACGAACGCGCTGGGCCGACTCTAGGAAGAGCCCTCGAAGGAGAGGCGTGCTTCCAGCCGCCTCATAAAACTCCAGCGGGGGTTGATAGGCAGATGAGGCACGACTTGGCTTCTGCCCATGGGCTCTGTTGGCAGCAAGATGCAGCCACTCCTTGCTTTTCATGCCCCTTCCGAAGCGCAATAGAGGAGGAGGGGACAGGGGTAGTGGGGCGGCTCGAGGCACGCCTCTCCTTGGATTTCGCAATCAGAATTATTTTTACATCAACACAGTTAAAAGAAACTTCATTAATCGGCGACCGGACTTGTGGTCATCAAGTAAGCGACAAGATCTTTCACTGAATCTTCACCGAGTGCTTTGAGAAGTCCTTCAGGCATCAGCGAGACGGGCAGCGTCTCGCGCTTCCTGATCTCATTCACGGCAACAATCACTTCTCCGGCAGCGGACTGAACCGTGACCGTGTTCTGATTCTCTTCGGGAACCACTCCGGAAACGACCCGACCGTCTTTGAGCGTCAACACGGTGAGTCGGTAATCCGCAGGAATGACGTCATTCGGATTCACGGTGTTCCCGAGGAGGTAATCGAGATTGTGCCGGTCGCTCCCCGTCAAATCGGGACCGATTTGCCCCCCTTCGCCATAGAGTCGGTGACAGGCCCCGCAGCTTTGCGAGAAGACAATCTTCCCATTCACCGGATCAGCTTTCTCTATCACTTCCGTTGTTAGGACTTTCTTCCACGACGCGATCTCTTCCTTTTTCCCAGCCGGCGTCTCGCGAATCGAACCCCAAATTTCGTTCAATTTTGCTGTAACCGGCTCGTTGTTTAGATTCACAAGCTGTCGTGCCTGCGAGGGTGAGATCACCTCTCGCTGAATCCGGCCCTGCTCGATAGCGCTGAGCAAAGCCAGGGCATAGGAACTTCGCGAGACAAGGGTCTCGACGGCCGCCCCGTGATGCGGGGGAAAGTGGCTCCAATTCTTAACCAGTGTTTCCGGGACACTGGGATCATCAAACACGGCCAGTCCACGAATCGCCTCCCCTGCCATGATACGATCCGTGACCCAACGATTCACGAGAGGTAACAACTTTGCGTCCGGCTGCTGGAGTAGACTACGAAGAGCAGACTGACGTGCGCCGGAATCAGCTTCCAAATTGTTGGCGATCTCCAACAGTTCATCAAGAGCCCTTCCATCACCGAACACGACGGAGAGGCTGCGAATCGTCCCCGCGGCATCTTCATTCGACTCGAATTGCTTCACAAAGCCCTGCCAGGAAGCCGGTTCTTCCGCTTTGCTCCATCCTTCAAGCCCTGAGGCGATTCCTTTTAGAACGGCGGCCCTCACCTTTGGATCGGATGAGGTGACCGCTGAAAGCAATTGATTCACTGGGGCAGGAGAGGCATCGATCTCTTCGACCAGTCTTCGCGCAATCAACCTCGTTACGGTGGGGAGTTTTGATTTCGCAGCGAGCGCAACGGCACGGGCAGGCAACTCTGGAACGACCGGCTCAAGACCATACCAAATCATAAGCGATTGCTGGCGATCAGCGGCATCCGAAGCTCTCGACACTAACAGATCTGCCAAATCAAACCTCGCCGCAGCAGGTAATCGCCCGATCGCTGAGGCCAACTCAATCATGACAAGACCACGGTGTTCCCCCGAAGCGACTGCGATCAGCTTCGACAAGGTTGCGGCTTTGTCAGGCGCATCTTCGCTTAGCCAGCGAACCGCCATTGCTACTTTAGCCTCATCACCACTCTCGAAAAGTTCATCAATGTCGCTTTTCTTAAAATTCGGATCAGCCCGTTTCGTCAACCAATCAGGCCGACTCATCGTCGGTTTGCCTTTGTCAGGACCATCGTAAACGATCCGATAAATTCGTCCGCTCGTTCGGTGGATCGCATCATTATCATGACACTCCCCGGTATCAGACCAGTCGTTCATCCAAACCTGACCATCCGGCCCCGTGATCATATCGAGGCCACGAAACCAGGGGTCCTCCATCATCAGGAAATCTTCTCCGTGTTGCGCGACATAACCAAGATTTTCCTGCTCGATGACATCGCGGTTAACTCTTCGTCCGTGAAGATTGCAGGCGAAGAGGTTCCCTCGATATTCTTCCGGCCAAACGCCTCCCTCGTAGATGAGGCAACCCATGTGAGCATGTCCTCCCCCCAAAGCCAAACTTGAATCTGAGAGCCCCTTTTTCGCCTCACTCCATTTTTCCGCACCGGTATCCCAATGATAGTGATCGGCGGTGTGAGGGATCAATTCGTAGGCATGCGGATTAAGATGAGTCCCAAACATTCTCGTATAATAGGCACCGGGAATCGCATGCCAGAGATGCCCAATCACCGTGTTCGTATAAAAAAGCTGCCCATTTTTATCCCAGTCGAGGCCCCAGGGATTAGTCCCGCCGTGACAAAACACTTCAAACTCTCTTCGCAGGGGGTGATACCGCCAGATCGAGCAGTTCAAAGCGGTACGCTTCGACTTCGGCGTTTCCGGGGTGCCTACCAACGACGTCGCGGTAATACCGTGGCGGCCGTAGAGCCAACCATCCGGCCCCCATTTTAATCCATTCACGATATTGTGACCAATCGTCTCGGCATCGAAACCGCTTAGCACGATCTCAGGCTCCCCGTCAGGAACGAGGTCATTGTTAGCATCAGGAATGAAAAGCAAATGCGGCGCACAGGTCGCCCAAACCCCTCCGTGCCCCGGAACCACGCTCGTCATCCGCGTTCCTTCATCCCAGAAGACGGTTCGCTTATCCGCTTTGCCATCCTTATCGGTGTCCTCGAGAACGATAATGCGGTCGCGAAGATCCATATCCCAACGCATAGGCCTCTCTGCAAACGTATAACACTCCGCGACCCAAAGCCTTTCCTGATCATCAAAGGCAATCGAGATAGGCTGCTGGACTTGCGGCTCCGAAGCAAATACTTCGAGACGAAACCCCTCTGGCAACGTTGCTGACTTAGCCGCCTCCTCCGCACTCATTGGTGGCTTCGGATCTTTCTCAGTGTTGTAGGGCTCCGGAAAATCGTCGGCAACCAGCGGGAGGCACAAAGAGATACAACTCAGCCCTGTTAAAAATCGATTCAGCATGGCGGAATCTTGCCGCTGCCACCCCTGATCGTCAACTCATTGACAACCCGCAATGGGGTGAGGCCTCTCTTGAGCCGGGAAGGCTCTGAAGTCGGAACAAAATTCCTTCCCCTCGGTAGCAGAAGGAAAAATTTCACCGGGTGGATATCCTGAAATCAATTAGTCACTTCACCCAACAATGCCGAGACTTCACGGAGTGGCTCGATCGGATCTTCTGCGATGGGCCAGTATTCGAGCCCAATATACCCCTCGTAGCCGGTGCTCTGAATCGCTCCGAAAACCTGCGGGTAGTTAATCTCGCCAACCTGAAGTTCGTGACGCCCCGGATTCCCCGCCGCATGAAAGTGACCGATTTTTTCGATATTTGGCACAATATTTGAGATCAGATTCCCCTCACTGATTTGCTGATGATAAATATCAAAAACGACCCTGACACGATCACTTCCGACTTCGTCAATAATATCAAAAGCTTCGTCGCTCTGAACAAGGTAATAGCCCTCATGATCAACTAATTCGTTAAGCGGTTCGATCACGAGCGTGATTCCAGCGTCCTCCAAGAAAGGGGCCGCTTCCTTGAGTCCGTCGACAAGGGATTGATGCTGTTCATCCGCGGGAACGCCAACACGGAAGTCGCCCACCTGGGATATAAGGATTTCGCACCCGAGTCGCTTCGCGGCAACGATGGACTCGCGCAAGCCTTCCAGATAGTCCGCGCGAAGACTAGGATCAGTCAGACTGATAAACTTGGTGCAGCAGGCAGAGATCGTTAAATCTGATTCCTTTACCGCCGCTTCAAGCTCATCAAGATCCTTCTCCCACCACGCCCAAAACTCGATCGCGCGAATCCCGGATGATTTTACCTTTGCACAGGCTTCAGCAAGAGAAAGGTTTTCAAAAACAGCATCGATACAAACGGAAGGCTTCATAGAGCCGACAGTTCTTCGGGAAACCAACAATTGCCACCTGCAATTTCCCGATCACTTGTCATCAACTACGCCCAACTTCTTGAGCAGAAAGTCGGTGCTACTCGTGTAGCCCTCCACCTCAGAAACGCCGGAAATCTGAAGGTGGCATTCTACACCCATCTCGTCGCATTTCTCCTTCATCTTCACTCCGTAAACCGGGTGATGAATTCCGTGCCCGGCATTCTTCGAGGGAAGCGTCATATCGTTCCCATAACTCATGTAGAGAGCTGGATCGCCCTTACTGACATGGTTGTAAGAAGAGAACTCTTTGTAATCAGCCTCATGCTTTTCGTAGTTCGCAAGCGCCGCTTCGGGACTTGCTTCACCGACCGCATTGGCGATCATGAGATGTTTCATCACATTCTCACCGAGCCATGGAACGATTTGTTCAGGATCGATCGAAGTCTGCCCCCCAGACACCGCTGCTGCGGTAACGCGGGTAGACTCACGAAGAACCGGATCCTTTGCGTCTGGATCAGCGAGGTCGTCATGCATCAAGAGCCACATTGATGTGCAAGCGCCCGCACTTCCGCCGGTAAGAACGATCTTTTCCGGATCAATGTTCCACTCTTTCGCTTTTGTGCGGATAAACTGAATCGCACGGGCGGCATCGTGTACGGGAGCTGGCAGCGGGTTCGCCGGCGTGAGCCGATATTCCACCGAGGCGCACGAAACACCCTTCTCGAGAAATCTCTCCATCTGCCCTGCTTTCACGGCCTTCGTGCCGGCACGCCATCCGCCACCGTGAATGTAGACATGCAACGGTCTCGGCCCCTCACCTTCGGCCTTCCAAAAGTCGATCACGTTCTCGGGATGAGGCCCGTAGGAGACATTCGCTTCCGTCGGAACCGGAGCTTTCGGTTTAGGCGCAGCCTTTTTCTCTTCTGCATCGAGAGAAAGCGAAACCGAAAGACTCAGGATAATGAGCGATAGTGTTTTCATAAACAAGAGGATCGCTTTATCAACGATCCTCTGTCAACGCTTCAACCGGCGTAGAAATTACGTGATCGAGTTTCAATCGATCACCTTTTCCTAACGCTCCCCATAAACAGGAGCCTTCCAATCTTTCGGAAGCTTGCCCTGTGGGCGAACCCCATACGCATCGGCAGGAATCGTGACGTCCTTTGCCTTCTTGAGGGGAAGGTCATCAGGAAGATGCTTGATCATGAAATCCTTGTATTGGATTTCCATCGCAGGGCCGACATGAACCTGAACCGCAAGAACACCCTCAAGGGCTCTTCCGTTTTCATCCAGGTCAATTAAATCGGCGGTGGGATGACCGTCAATCCAGTGCTGATGATGATTTCCACGAACGAGGACACGATAGTCATGCCACGCTTCAGAAGCGAAGTCCTTAATCGGCATTTCACCAACGACCCAGGGCTGCCCTTTTTTATCGACGACCACTTTCTCTCCGGTGTGAGACAAAATACGACGGCCTTTTTCCTCGTAGAGCATTCCGTTGTATTTCGAATTATCGGCGACAACATCACACTGATAACCGGTCACGATATCGAGCCCAAGTTCCGGCGCTGATCTACCGCGGTACTGGATGCCACTGTTTCCCCCCTTACTGACTTTGACCTGGACCCTGATATCAAAATTCTGAATCGTCGATCCTTTCCAGGTGATGAAGCGATTCATTTTCAGAGAACCATCTGTGACACCGGTGAGGACGCCATCTTTCACCGACCAGTATTTAGGATCACCATCCCACCCGTTCAGTCGATTCCCGTTAAAGAGTCTAACAAAACCATCGGGTCCCGGCTTTACGGTCACGGCGGCAGAAGCCTCTGGATGAGGAACGGTTGATGAAGTCAACGGTTTTTCCAATGGACCGAGTGCCCCCCCAAGCTCTTCGACTCGCTTGTCAGTGCGGGCGCGCATCTCGTTCAGTGTCGTTTTAAACTTCGGATCTGCAGCGAGGTTCACAAGTTCATCCGGATCATTTGTAAGATCGTGCAGGAACTCATAGTTTTTTTGATCGATGTAGCGAACGTATTTGAAGTCCTTATTTCGAATACCCTCAAAGGCGGGGATACGAGTACGAACCGCAAAATGCTCGTGAAAGCTCTCAGTCCTCCAATCGGACGGCTTACCTGCACTGACGACAGGTTTCAAGCTATGCCCCTGATAGCGCTCCGGCACCTCAGCACCGGCCCAATCGAGAAAGGTCGCAGGCAAATCGAGATTAAGAGCGATCGCGTCAGTGACCTGTCCCTGCTGCGCCTTCGGGACACGAGGATCGGCAACAATGAGCGGCACCCTTAATGACTCTTCAAAGTGAGACCATTTGCCGGCAAGACCACGATTGCCCATGTGATAGCCATTATCGGCCGAGTAAACAATGATCGTATTGTCAGCGAGACCCGCCTCTTCAAGCGCTTTCTCGAAACGGCCGATCGCATTGTCGATTCCACTCACCTGGCGCAAATAAGCACGCATGTTCGTCTGATATTTTTCCTCCGTATTCCAACGCCAGAAATAACGCTCGCGGTTGATCGTCGTCTTGAGAAAGTCCGGTAGTGCATCAAAAATCGCCGGATCATTCAGCTTCGGCGCATACATCTCAGTATCGTCGTATTTCCCGTCCATCGCACGAGGCCAGGCAAAGTGTCCGATACCCGGGCGACGGTCGCCGTCCTCGGCATGACACGCGTTAAACCACATATTGAGCGCGAAAGGCTTGTCCTTCGGATGACGCTTCACGAAATCGATTCCGCGGTCCACGATTACCTCGGTCGCATGCCTCAGCGATCCGTCGGGCTGCTTTTTGTAAAAAGGATTTCTTCCGATCGCCTCAAACTCGTCAAAATGATCCTGCTGCTTGTAGCCCTTCGGCATCTTCGCATGCCACTTTCCGAAATAGCCGGTCCGATAACCATTTTCACGAAGAATATCTGAATAGAGTGTCTCGACCGCGTCAGGGCGAGCCTGCTCGTGATTCCCAGGCGTTCCGTAGGAGCGGCCCGTCAAACCGGAGAGAATCGTAGTTCGACTGACCCAGCAAATTGAATGACTCACAAAGGCATTTTCAAAACGAGTCCCCCGCTTTGCCAACCCGTCAATATTCGGCGTCTCCACGATGGGGTTTCCGTAACAACCGATCGTGCTCGTCGTCTGATCATCGGTGAAGAAAAAGACAATGTTAGGAGGCTCTTCCGCCCGAAGGACGGACACGGCAGTCAGAACAAGAACAGAAGCGCTCAGAAACAGGGATTTCAAATGGGGTTGGTTCATTGATTCAACTGATTTTGATCACGGAGTCAACAAGGTCAGGTCACTGATTAGACCCTATCTAATCCAAAAATTTGATGTCTAAAGAGCGTGGCGACACCTCGACGGAAAAGCAAGCCATTCAATGCCTGCGTAATCAGGCACCGCTTTGCGTTTGAAAGCAAAGTCTGTGTCGGATACGGTTCAGTATGCTGAAGAAAATCTCACGTCGACTCGGCCTTAAACGTCTGACCGCCGGAGGGCTTTTTTTCCTTTTCAAACCGGGCAAGGCGCAGGCTGAGGAGGAGTCGATCAAGCGGAATCGCATTGATCGCTGGGACAATACCTTCGACCGGGTCTGGCTCGGTGGCGACTTTTGGGCCAACCCAATGGAAGACTGGGAAATCAAAGACGGCTGGGCTCAGTGCAACACCGACGCGGCCGGAAGGAATATTCACTCGCTGCTTCACCCCCTCAGCGATCCGGGGAAACCTTTTTCGATGTCGGTTGAGATCAAGAAAGGCTCGATGGGAAAGAGAGATGGCGGAGCCGGGTTTCGAATCGGACTGAAAACCGAAATCGACGAGTATCGCAGTAACTGCTTTGCCCAAGGCGGAGTCGAGGCAGGACTCGCAGGAAATGAACTTTTTATCGAAGGTGAAAAAGGCAAAGCAAAAGTGAGAGCTGGAGAAACGTTTCGCCTCCAACTCGACGGGAAACCTGAAGGTAAAATGGTCGCCCTGACCCTCACTGCCTTTTCAGGGGACGGCACAGCGCTTGGCTCGGTGAGCCACAAGATCAAGGCGGACAATGCCACAGGCAATGTTGCCCTCGTGAGTCAGTTTACAGGAGCGAAGCAACGCAGCGAAGACACCGGTTATCGATTTTCCAACTGGGCCCTGGGAGGCGGAGCATTCGGCAAACACCCTGAGCGCGTCTTCGGTCCGCTCCTCTGGTCGATGTATACACTGAGCGATTCACGTTCTGAAGAAGGCTTCGTCATGAAGATGATTGCCTTCACAGGCCCCATCGGAAAGAAAGACGAACAGACCGTCGAACTGCAAGTGAAACGGGGAGAAGAATGGGAGTCACTTGGCGATTCCCAGCTCGACCCCGACGCCTGGGCTGCGGTCTTCCGCTTTCGAAACTGGGACGAAAAATCAGCGACAGCCTATCGTCTCATCTACAAAGAAACAGGGAAGGACGGCAAGGAACAGACTTCCGAATGGAGTGGGACGATCCGTGCCAATCCAGAAGGCCGCCCCCTCCGACTGGCTGCCCTCACCTGCCAGAACGACTACAGCTTTCCCTATGCCCCCGTCGCGGAAAACATCGTCAAACTGAAGCCTGACATGATCTACTTCTCAGGCGATCAACTCTATGAAAACCATGGCGGATTCGGGATCATTCGCGATCCAGCGGGGCCGGCGATTCTCAGTTACCTTCGCAAATACTATCAGTTTGGATGGGCGTTTCGGGAGTCGATGAAGGATGCCCCGACGGTCTGCCTGCCAGACGATCATGACGTCTTCCAGGGGAACATCTGGGGAGAGGGAGGTGCTGCGATGGAGGACTTAGATAAAGGTGCTTCCTCCAAAGGCGGCTACCGCGAACCCGCGAAAATGGTGAATGTCGTCCACCTCACCAACACCGGACATCACCCCGAAGCTTACGATTCAAACCCTTCCCAACAGGATATCAGCGTCTACTACGGTGACTTGGTTTATGGCAATGTAAGTTTCGCAATTCTTGGCGACCGCCAATGGAAGAGCGGTCCTGAGCGAGTCGAGACAGGATCGGGAAGAGCCGATCATGTAATGGATCCCGACTTTGATACCGCGGCGCTCGATCTACCGGGACTCGTCCTCCTCGGCGAAAGACAGGAGGAATTCCTAAAGAACTGGGGCGAAGACTGGCGCGGCCACAAAATGAAAGTGCTCCTAAGTCAGACCGTCTTCTCCGGGGCGGCGACGCATCACGGCAAATATGACGGCTACCTCAAAGCCGACCTCGATTCCAGTGGCTGGCCTCAAACGGCGAGGGATAACGCCATCGAAATCCTGCGACCTTCGATGGCACTTCACATCAATGGTGACCAACACCTCACGACACTTTCGCAATACGGGGTCAACGAGCAACGGGACAGTAACTGGTCATTTTGCACACCGGCGATTTCGGCAGGCTACCCACGCTGGTGGCGCCCTGACGAGGTGAAGATGCCTCACACGGATCGTCCCCGACACGGCCACGAAAACACCGGCGAATACAAAGACGGCCTCGGCAATCGAATTTACGTCTACGCCGTGGGAAATCCTGAAGTAGGCACTGAAAAGAATCGCTACGACAAGGCCCACCAGAAAGGGAGCGGCTTCGGCTTTGTCACGATCGATACCGAGGCAAAAACCTACTACCTCGAATGCTTTCGCTACCAAGTGGATGCCACCGACCGCCAACCGGAGAATCAATTTCCCGGCTGGCCCGTCACGATTCATCAGAAAGAGAACCGCGGTGAAAACCGGATCGGGTGATCCTCTTACGCCTCAGTCAAAAATCGGGTAAAACGTATTGAACGCAGCTTCGCCGAATTCGGCGGGGTCGTTGAATCGGCGATTTCTCTCGAGAGAGTCGATTTGCTTCATCTCATCATCACTGAGTTCGAATTCGAAGACCTCGATATTGTCTTTGAGGTGCCCTCTCGACTGCGATTTAGGAATCGCGACAGTGCCTCGCTGCACCGCCCAGCGAAGAACAATCTGTCCCGGTGACTTCCCGTGGGTGGATCCGATATCCTTGACAACGCTCTCATCAAGCACGGATTCATTTTCACCTGCCATATTCAGCGGCACATAGGAACTGGCACCAAAAGGAGAGAATGCGGTAACACCAATTTTTTCCTCCTCACAAAAGCGAAGTAGATTTTGCTGGGTGAGATACGGGTGCATCTCGACTTGGAGAACGGAAGGCTCGATACGAGCGTACGATTTGAGATCGCGCAGCGCCGCCGTCCCGACGTTGCAAACGCCGATCCGCTTCACAAGCCCGGAATCAACGAGTTCCTCCATTGCTCCCCAAGTATCGGAGCAGGGAACAGGAACATGTTTCATCGACGGATTCTCTGCTTCAGGATCAAACAACCAGCCCGGTGGGTAGCGCTCTTCAAAAGGGACGTAGGCGAGAGTCACGGGAAAGTGGATCAGGTAGAGGTCTAGCTCATCGACACCGAGATCACTGAGCGACCGTTCGCAGGCAGCACGAACGTGATCAGGATGGTGGTAAGTGTTCCACAGCTTCGAGGTAAGCCACAGATCATCACGGGTGCAGGCGCCGGAACTGATTGCGTTTCCTATCCCCTGCCCAACCGCCGCTTCATTGCCATAATCACAGGCACAGTCGAAGTGACGGTAGCCGAGCGATACCGCTTCCGGGATCAAGTCAGGAAGGACTTCGTCGGGAATTTTCCATGTTCCAAGACCAATTGACGGGAACTGTCCGCCATCTTTCAGCGCCATTGAACGGGGTGTATCACTCATGAGGAAGAACTACAGACCGATGGCCTCTGAATCAAGCTCCGAGCTCTCCGTATTTCCGCTGGCACCTAAAATGCCTCTCCAAAGAGGATGCCTTTTGCATTGACCACTTCGTGATTTTCCATCATAAGCCAAATGATACGATTCATGACATGAAAGCACTCTTCTGCGCCCTCTTCCTTTCTCTCGCCCTTTCGACTCTAGCAGTCGCGAATCAGCCATCCCTTCCCGCCCTCAAAGCGATTGAAATCGCTCAAGCGGACTTAGAGTCACGAAGCCTTAACGGTAAGGTATTTATATATCAACTGACCTATAAAAAGGGCTCAATCCTGGGCGGCAAGCCACACTGGGAAATTCTCTGGTCAGATAATTTTTCAGCTCAGACGGAAGGACGAAAAGAATTCGGCCTTCGCATCACGATGGATGGCAACTACAAGCGCGCTGTGAAATAATTACGCAGCTCGCTGCATTCACTTTATTGGCGGCTTAACAGCTCGATTGCCCTCCTTGTTTACCTAAGGCGACTGACATGGAGGTCTTTCCGCTCATTCAACAGAAGACGGCCGTGTTTTTGGCAGCGCGATTCAAAGCGCTCGAGTTGGTCGAGTGACACCCGGATTCGAGATCTTGGCCCTGGATTGCCCCCACGACACTCGCATCAAGATGCGCTCAATTCCTCGTGAAAAAGGTGAATAGAGCCTCTCCCTGGGAACCAAAAAAGCATAACAAAAATCTCGCCGCACCCTCAGTCCGACGCCTTAACGAAACGCTCCCCCGCGACAGCTCGAAGCCGCTCGATATCTTCGGCCCGCGATACAGAAAGCGGAACCGTCGCCTTCAGTTCACTGAGAAGATGCAGCGTCGTTAGCGCTTCACGTTGATACAGGGCTTCGTATAGCGAGGCGATCACCGCCTGCTCAATTTCAGCGCCGGAATACCCGTTGCTAGCCTCGACAAGAGCAGGGAGGTCAAATAATCCGGGGTTCTGCTTCCGCTTAACGAGATGGATTTTGAAAATCTCCAGCCTTTCGCCGGGGTTCGGAAGGTCTATGAAAAAGATTTCATCGAACCGGCCCTTTCTCAGAAACTCAGGAGGAAGTGAGAAGAGATCATTCGAAGTTCCGACAACGAAGACAGCGGCCGACTTTTCCTGAAGCCATGTCAGGAATGATCCTAACAAACGCAAACTGGTTCCCCCGTCTTCACTTCCGCTCCCGCCGCCAAAGGCCTTTTCAATTTCATCAATCCAAAGCACGGCAGGGGCAAGCGACTCAGCAAGCTTTATCGCTTTTCGAAAATTTCGCTCCGACTCACCGATGTATTTATCGTAGAGCCGACCGGCGTCCAATTTCAACAAAGGAATCTGCCACTGCTGCGCGATCATTTTCGCGGCAAGCGACTTTCCACAACCTTGAACACCCGTAAGGAGAAGCCCCTTCGGCGGCTCAAGGTTCAAGGCACGAGCCTCCTCCGAAAATCCAACGGATGCCCTCTCGATCCAACGCTTTAAATTTTGAAATCCGCCGAGAGTGGTGAGATCACTCGTCGCCGGAAAATACTCGAGGACGCTGTCCTCTTTAATCTGATCGGCCTTGCTCTGAAGTATTTTCCAACAGTCCTCTATATTGACGACGCCGTCATCAAGCGCGGCCCGCGCGACACTTTGCCGCACTTGATCCAGGGTCATACCCGCGAAAGAGCGGATTAACTGCTCACGCACCTCAGGGTTCACCCCCGCATTGAACTGTCCCCGCTCTTGCAACGAAGTAATCGTCTCATCAACCACCTCTGCTATTTCTATCAAAGTGGGAAACTCCAACTCGAAATGAACGGCGACGGCCCCGATCTCGGAAGGCAATTCAACAGCGTGTCCTGACAAAACAATACAGGAACGCGAATCGTTGAACTGGCTCGATAGATCCCTAAATTGTCTCGCCGTCTCCGCGTTCTTAAGAAACGGACCCATATCCTTCAAATGATAGACTGCCTCAATCTCGAATTGCTGAATGTACTGCAACCCGGCGCGAGCATCCATCGTTGCACGATTCAGAGCAACGCCATCAGAATCGCGACGAAGACCTTCCGTGGCCGACCAGGTGAACATTGAGAGACCGAGTTCGGCTCCGATACTTCGCAGGAGAGCATCGATCCGCTCCTCCTCCATCGTCTCAACGATGATAAGAGGATGATAGGACTGAATCAGTAACTGAAGATCGGCAGACTGGTTGCTCATAGTGGCACGCTCATTGAAACACCGACCACTTGAAACTCAAGACAAAGTCCGACCTACTCCGCAGTCCATACAGGGGCTTCACGGGCAATACGCGACTGAAAATCGCCAAGCCCATACCAGTAGCTGGGTTGATTCAGATCAACCTCGTGAACAATGACACTGTCCCACTCATGAGCGGTTTCGAGTTGATCCCCTTCCCGATCCCAAATCGCTGATTTCATCCAATTGTATTTGTGATCGGTGTAGGTGGAACTGACGAGATAGATCCCGTTTTCGGCGCAGCGTGCCGCGGCGAGACGCGGATTGCCGCCCCATATCGGTAGCGCGATGACTTCCGCCCCATTCATAGCGAGACGCCTCGCGACCTCAGGGAAGAAGACATCGTAGCAAATCATCAAGCCCACTTTTCCGAAACGCGTTTCAAAAACGGGATAGTCAGATCCCGGCGCAATCCCGCGGGCGATTTCCTCCCGGGGTAAAGTCACTTTTCGATATTTCCCCACGACCTTCCCGTCCGGACCAATTAGAACAGCCGCATTATAAACAAGCACTCCTGATTTCTCCGGCATACCGACAACGAGGTAGCAATCATGCTTTTTTGCGAGCCCCCCAAAGTAATCGGTCGTTGCTCCAGGTATCGACTCAGCCACTGAAGCATAATCGTGAGTCACTCCTTTGCAGGTGAGTAACTCAGGAAGGACAACGAGATCAGCACCCTGCGCGGCCGCCTTCTCGATCAAGGGAAGAAACAGCTCGCGGTTCTCCGCGACATCCCTTCCTTTTCCTGAGAGATTCGTATGAACCGCTGCCAATTTCACTTTCCGTGACGGAAGCGGATCTGACGCCTTCAACGATACATCCCTCCAAGTCACGCTCCCTCCCGGCGCCCATCGCAGGTGAAGCTGGACCACCGCCGTCGCGGCTTTCTCCGGGACTCGATAACGCCCTGACACAGCCACCCAGCCATCGACCATTGATTCGCTATCTTTGGGGAACTCCGGCTTTGCCGAGGAAACGGCGTCTCCGAAGTAAGCCGTGTTCACCGGATGCGGAGAAGCCACCGCCTCACCCGAGGCTCCTTTCCACTCAATTCTTACGGAGCAGGATCTTCGCTCATGATCGACTCCCTGTGCCTTTCGCTTCGCTAAAAATTCGACCCACGCTGCGTCGTTGAGAGAATAGACACGCTCCCAATAGCCATTCATTCCCTCCTCGTTCGGACTCGTCAAAGTAAGTGAGCCAGATTCAGAAGTGCCTTCGATGGCAATGTCAGGGCGCGGTGATTTCAACACCCAATCATCTCCCCGCACGACCTCATCTATTCCTGAAATCAGGAGAACAGAGAAACAAATCAAAAGCCACCTTGTTGTATTCATGGGCGAAGCGTATCGACATTCCACCGCCGATGCGATCCCGCGATTGCGAATCTATCGAACTGAGTTCTATGCCGGCGGCTTCTCAGGAAGCGAATAAATCATCAACTCGTCTCAGGCCGGGGCATGCCCCCGGCGACCTGCCTTTCGTATCCCAAGGCGCATCAACCCGGCACACCATTGATCCAAGCCGCTCCACTTGAAGGGTAGGATCAACCTAATAGGTCGTCATTGAATCGGCGTAATCCCCGAGATCCTCGCCCTCGCATCGTCGCAGTCGAGAAAAAGAAAATCCGCTCCGCTCAGAAAAAGGAGACGCTATCTCACGCTCATCGACCAGCGCTACAGACAAGCCTTGGATCGATAAATTCCCCGCCGCAACCCTGCCAGCCATCCCGCCGTTCACGATAAGAACGTCGTCTCAATGATTCTGATTTTAGCTCGTTTCCATAAAGCATCCATACTCATCATAATATTAATTCATTTCAATCGATACGTGTTCATTAGATTCGACCAAAAATGACCGAAAATTCCACTCGACCGGAGCACCAGCCCCCGCCAGTATCCATGAGCTAGTATGAAAAAAGTGATCCCCCTCTGTCTCGCCGTTCTCACCGCCCTGAGTGCCTTCGTTCTCACTCGCGCAGCAGATGACGACAAAAAGCCAATGAAGATACTTCTCGTTCTTGGCGGATGTTGCCATGACTACGCGGTCCAAAAGGATATTCTCAAGGCTGGCATCGAATCCCGAATCAACGCAACGGTGGATATTGAATACTCTCCTGACACCACCGTTCAAGCGAAGTTTCCCATCTACGAAAAAGACAACTGGGCCGAAGGCTATGATGTCGTGCTCCATGATGAGTGCTCAGCAAATGTGACCGACCCCGCTTACCTCAAGCGCATTCTCGATGCCCATCGTGGCGGAGTTCCCGCAGTCAACATTCACTGCGCAATGCACAGCTACCGCTGGGGCAACTTCAAAGAGGCCGTCGAAGTCGGTGGCGACAATGCCGCCTGGTATGAGATGATCGGAATCCAGTCTACCGGTCACGGACCAAAGGAGCCAATTGATATCCAGTACACGGACAAAAAACACCCGATCACAGTGGGACTCGCTGACTGGACCACACTCGAAGAAGAGCTCTATAACAATGTCCAAATCTTCGATTCCGCTCACGCACTCGCGACCGGTCATCAAATGCAATTTCCGAGAGTAAAGAAAGGCCAGAAAAAGGATCCCAATGCCGTTGGAAAAAACGCACAGGCAGTCGTCGCATGGACCAACATTTACGGTCCTAAGGAAACCAAAATCTTCAGCACAACGATTGGTCACTTCAACGAAACGGTCGCCGATGATCGCTATCTTGACCTCGTAACGAACGGACTTCTCTGGGTCACAAACAACCTCAGTGACGACGGTTCTGCGACTGAAGGAATCCGTAAGTAGTTGACTCTCCCGCAATTTTGATGAGCGCTCCTAAACCGGTATTCGAAGAGCTGGACTACCAGAAAACCGACATCGGGGATCTCATTCTGCGACGTCGAACGGTTCTTTCACTCGACAATATGGAAGTGCACGAGATTATTCTCGGAGAGGCATTCCTCATGTCGAGCATGTTCACGGTCGTGGAAGAGGCCTTATCTGAACTGGGACTGAAACTCACTGAAAAGCAATTTCCAGAAGGGGAAAAGCTCGACGTCGTCGTCGGTGGACTGGGACTCGGCTACACCGCCAAAGAAGCGCTCGTCCCGACTAATGTAGAAACCGTCACCGTTGTCGATTATCTAAAACCGGTCATCGAATGGCATGAGAAAGGTCTCGTCCCGCTCGGTCCGGAACTGAATGCCGATCCCCGCTGTAGCTATCGGCATGGTGACTTTTTTGCGCTGGCCCTCGCGAAAGACGGTGAGCCATCCTTTAGCGAAGCGGAGCCCGAGAAGAAATTCCACGCCATTCTCCTCGATATTGATCACTCCCCCGAGAAACTCCTCAGCGAAGGAAACGCCACGTTTTACACGAAGGAAGGACTCGAACAATTTGCGACCAAACTACTTCCCGGCGGGGTTTTTGGGCTCTGGTCCGACGATCCGCCCGAAGAGAATTTCATGGCCGCATTAGGCGAAGTTTTCGCTACCTGTGAGTCTCACATCGTACCCTTTTACAATCCGCTCCAGGACCGCGAATCGAAGAGCACGGTTTATTTGGCGACGGTAAACAGCTGATAATCAGGGCTTCGGAAGAGAAACCTGAATTGGGCTCATTAAATAGCCGATGAGATCCCGCACTTGCGCTTCGGTAAACGCGAGGAGCAGACCATCCGGCATCATAGACACTTCGCTGACTTCGCGCTTCCTGATTTCTGACTTCACGAGAGTCGAAAGCTCACTTGCCTGCCTCAGAGAAAGCGTTCGATCATTCTCTTCCGCGACGACACCCGTCAAGACACGACCATCGTTCATCGTCACAATTGACATCCGGTAGTCCGGACTGACCACGGAACCGGGATCAAAAATATTCTCAAGCAAGTAACCGAGCTCAGATCGATTTGAACCCGTGAGATCCGGCCCAATTTTACCGCCCTGCCCATACATGACATGGCAGGCTCCGCAGATGGAGGCAAACAATTGACGCCCCTCGCTCAGGTCAGCTTGCGCAAGCGTTTCTACCGAGAGCTGCGCAGTCCATTTCTCGATGAGGGCACGCTTCGCCTCGTCCGACTCCCTAACATCGCCCCAAACAGACGAGACTTTTTCGGAGAGATGCGCATTCTTGAATGAAAGGATCTGACGAGCCTGAAACGCAGAGAGCTCGGTCCTCGATATCTTTCCTCCCGCGATTTCATCGAGCAATGAAGAAGCCCACGAGGGGCGAGAGACCAGCGTCTCAATCACAGAAGATCGATCAGCGGGAGAAAAGCGTCGGTAGCGTTGCGCCAGTGACTTACCCAACTTGGGATCGTCAAATAGAACCAGCCCCTTAACCGCAACCAGATTGATAATTCGCTCATCGAGGAGAGATTCGCAAATCTCGCGGAGGTCATCGGGCTTGTTCTCAATCAAGGTCTCGAGGGCCGCTTTTCGCATCGCGATCTCAGCGCTCTTATCCATGGCGAGACGCTTTATCTCATCGAGTGCACGTCCATCGCCGAAGAGCACATTGAGGTCACGGGTTAAGTCCGCGAGTTCGCCATCACTCGCCGAGGTCAGTTTTGCCAACCCCTCCCAGTTTTCTGGTTGAGGCGCTTTACGCCATCCCCGCAACCCGTCGTTAATCCCCTGCAACACCGCCAGCTGTTTCGATGATTCAAATTGCTGCGCTTTCGAAAGTAAGGAACCGAGCGGTGCCGCATCACTCTCTATCCCGGTCGACAGACTTCGGGATATCCATCTTAAAAGATCCGGCCAATCAGTTACTTCAGCAATCGCAACAAGTGATTCCGGAGCGCTACGAGCAAGAGGACTCACTCCATACCAAACCATTTCAGGAAGATTTTGATCATCCGCATCCTCTTTCCTCGAAGCAAGAGCCCGCCCCAGAATCGCTCGCTGCTGAAATGGGAGCCGCTGCAGAGCCGAAGCGAGAGTGAGCCGAACCAACCCCGATGAGTCGTTCTCAGCCATCCTGACAAACGCAAGAAACTCCTCATAGGGAAGCGGCTCCGGCATCGCTGACTTCCTTGAGCCAAGAATAGTGTCCATCGGCTGCTCATCAACGAGCAGCGAAATTAACGCGGCACGAAGGTGCTCGCTTTGATCCTCATCGCTTTGATCCTCATCGCTTTGATCCTCAAGAAGTCGGCCCCACTCCGGGAGCGCTCCCCCGCCAGCGGCAAACATGCGCAGCGCACGAAGCCGAACTTCAACTGACTCATCGGGCGACATGTAGATCGATTGCAATGTCGTTCGGTCGTCCTCGAACAGATCAGCATCCGAAAATCGCGCCCACACCTGTCGGTGATACCAGGGATCATTTCGGTAGAGCCCTGCGATCGTCTTTGACGAAAACTCATCCAATCCACCGAGATTCGGCTCCTTCCCGTCCCGATATTGAATCCGGTAAATGCGCCCACTCGTCCGATGGACTCCCGTGTGATCATGGCACTCACCGGTGTCGCTCCAGTCGAGAATATAAACGCCTCCATCCGGCCCCGGCTGAATATCGATACCTCGGAACCATTCGTCCCCCATTAGAAAAACATCCGGCTCATGACGTCCGACATAACCACTGCCCTCCCGGTCGAGGCGCTCCACGTTCGTTCGTCGCCCGTGCATATTGAGCGTAAAGAGCCGATCATGAAAGCGTTCAGGCCATTCCTTTCCCTGATAGATCATCATTCCAATATGGGCATGCCCTCCCCCGAATGCGTTTGCCGCTCCGTCCCGTGACTCCGACCACTTCCCCCCTCTGTCGTAGTGATAGTGATCAGCATGAGTATCGATTCGCTCGTAGACCAACGGATTCGGGTCGGCACCAAAACTCTCCGTAAAGTGAGCTCCGGGAATACCATGCCAAAGGTGGCCATTCACCGTATTGATAAAAAAGAGCTGCCCGTATCGGTCCCAATCATGCCCCCAGGGATTGGTCGTTCCATGAGTGATTCCCTCAAAAACTTTCCGCTCAGGATGGTAGCGCCAAATCCCTCCTTTAGTCGGGATGCGTTCCTCTTCAGACGCCCCCGGCGCGCCCACCTTTCCCGGACAGGAGTGCCCACACCTTCCGTAAAGCCAACCGTCAGGGCCCCAACGGAGCCCATTCGCAAAATTATGATAGCTGCTTTCTCCGATCGTGAAGCCGTCGAGAATCACCACCGGTTCACTATCGGGAATATCATCTTCATTGCGATCAGGAACAAATAGCAGCTGAGGAGGGCACATCAGCCATACGCCGCCGCGCCCCAGCTCAACGCTCGTAAGTCTCTGAACATCATCGATAAAAACCCGGCGTTGGTCCGCTTTCCCGTCACCAGTTGTATCAGCTAGAATAATGACCCTATCATTGAGGGCCAGCTCAAAGCGCTTCGCCTTCTCCGCGTAGGTGTAATTTTCAGCGACCCACATTCGCCCTCTGTGATCCCACGCCATCGCAATAGGATTCTGAACCTCCGGCTCGGAGGCGAACAGATTGACATGAAAGCCCTCCGGCAAATCCCACATCCCCAGCGCCTTTTCCGCTACCGGAGGGGCCGCCGTCTTGTCAGGCTCGCTATTGAATGGTTCAGGGAAATCCGCTCCGCTTAGGGGAAGGAGAATTATCCCTACAAGAAAAATGATGACGCCTCTTTTCATTTCAGAGTCCACAGTTAAGCAGAATTGCCTCGCTTTGCGAACCCGTTTCCCTTTCGATCACTGACAGGAATCCGCCATGGAAAACTTTCTGCACAGCCTCGATTGGATACTCCCATTTCGAGATGATTCAATCACCCCGGTGATGAAAGGAATCACCGCCCTGGGTTACACCTCGTTTTTCTTTATTGTCCTGCCGCTTCTCTATTGGATTTGGGAAAAGAACGCTGCCTCCCGGGTCATGACATCTGTCATTTTCTCAGGCCTCATTACCTTCTTCCTCAAAGATCTCTTCGAAGACCCACGCCCTCCGAGCACACTCTGGCTTGCCGGGGAATCGCCAACCTCTTTCGGCTTACCGAGCGGTCACACCCTGATGGCAATCGTCTTTTGGTTCTCTATCGCCCTTGAGCTCAAGCGCTCGTGGTTCACTCGACTCGCCTTTTTACTCGTTATTCTGATACCCTTTAGCCGCCTCTATCTGGGGGTTCACGATCTCGAAGACATCCTTGGCGGCGCAATTGTCGGAATAGTCACCCTCTTCATTTTCCAATTCGCGCTCCGAGCGGAAAGTCTGAAGAAACGAACCGGGACCGCCGTCCTCCTCACCGTCCTCGCGGTCATCGCCCTTGCCCTTTGGCCCGCCGAAGCCCCTCCCGGAAGAAGCCTTATCATGATGAGCTTCTATGTAGGATGGATGACAGGTTACCTAATCGATTTCGGAAGCCCGTTTTTCAAACCCGCGAAACGATGGATGAAACTACCGGTTGCGATCGCGGGACTTTTTGTGATTGGACTCGTCGTATTGCTTTTGAGAAGGTATCTGATTGAGCTTCATCTTGCACCATTGCTATCAGAAATCATCGCAGGATTAGTGATCGGCTTTGTGATCACTGCCATTTTTCCTTTTCTGTGTGGTCGCCTCCGACCGATGCGTCCCTGAAATTCCTGATCGGCATTTTTAATATCCCGGAGAGTTTTCGATCGTCCGGATCACAAAACTCTTTCAAACCCAGCTGGATTAATTCGTAGTCGTCTCTCATCCGATAACTGCCAAAAATCCGATCCCAGAATGAAAAAAGGGAGGTGTAGTTTGAGTTCGTCTCTTCCACCAAATCGGAATGGTGAATTTTGTGCATCACCGGTGAGGCAAAAACCGCTCGAAATCCCCTCTCTACGGCATCCGGGAGTCGAATATTGGCATGATGAAACTGGACGATGGGAAACATGAGCAACTCATAAAGTGCCAGCATCCACAAGTCCGCCCCTAACAGAAAAATGAGAGGAATCCGCAACACCGAAGAGATCGCGATCTCGCCAAAGTGAAAGCGGTTTGCAGTGGTTACATCCATCTCTGAGTCCGAATGATGGACTCGATGAAAACGCCAGAGAAAAGGAATTTTGTGATTAAAGCGGTGCCACCAATAAGTGAACAAATCGAAGCAAAGGACAGCGATCGAGCCCTCAATCCAGGGAGAAAGCTCCAGCCAATTAAAAAGTCCGAACCCCGCTTTTAACGCCCCCTGAGAAGTCATTTCCCAGAGGGACACAAAAATCAATCCTACGACCAGCGCATTGACGATTCCGATCCCGATATTAATCACCCCGTGACGAAGACGGATTCCCGGTCGTTTCACAAAGAATCGGAAACAAGGCCCTGCCGTCTCCCATATCAGCAACCCAACCAACATAATCGCAGGCACGAGACTGGAGTATTTCTCAAGAAACGAAGTGGGATCGGACATACCTGCATCGTTCCACGAATCGCAGACAAAGGCAACATTCAGCGAAGGCTTCCCCGACCGATTTCCTCCACCTAGAATCCCCGTCAATATGGCCGGTGATGAGGCTGGATCCGCGATTCGTGTCGGCAAGCTCAAATTAATAAAGCACTGCTTTCCCGAGATCCTTCAACTCTGCGAGCTGAAGACGGATCTCTTGAAAAAACAAACTCACCGAGCCTCTCCCCGAGTCTCTCACCGAGTCTGGGGAAAGTTAAAAATAAGTCTCGTGAAAATCCTGACAGGCTTCGATTCGATGGAGACACGAAAAAACGGGAGAGACCAAACGGTGACGGTGCCTCTCTCGAGCGCGAAAGAAGAGCCCTGTAACACAGTCACTCCTGACAGCCTGCGGAAACTCCCGACCAGAGAAAACAGTCACTCCTGACTGCAGCACCTATCTCAAAACTTCTGCGCCTCATCAGGCCCGGGCGTCGCATAGTCAGGATCCTTTGCGCGAATATGGATTTCGCCATTGTCTAACAAACGAACATCAAGTGGGACGAGAGTGGTTCCCCGATGATTAATTGTCTGAGCGGTATCACTCAGATCACTCGACTGAATCTCCTCACGGGAAAGCGTCGGCACATTACCGTTGTAAAACGCGGTGCACCACCATCGGCCTTCGCGATCCTGAAAAGGCGTCCCGTGCCCGAGAAATCTACCGGCAAATTTTCGTTCACTGTAGGGGCCGGTGATCTCATCTGCCACAGCGTAGTATAGATTGTAGCTGCCCCGTCTCATTTTCCCGGTCGACCAGCCAGTGCCAAAAAGGACATACTTGCCTTCGATTTTCAAAATGAGGCTGCCTTCATGCCCCATCTTGGACGTCTCGCCGGACGGCTTGATCTCAACCGATTCACGAGCAAGACCTGAGAAGTCCGGCTTCAGCGGAGCAATCGATGTCGCCCCATAAACGAGCCACCAAGTTCCGTCGTCATCTTTGAAAAGAGACGGGTCATGTCGTTTCCCTATTTCCGCACCCATGGGATTTTTCCATGAACCTGCCACCCCGGCTCCTGAGGAGAGCGAGAGATTCGCACCTTTCACCGGCGATGGACTCGTGTGAACGAGCGCCCACTGACGGCCTGTCCAATGCAACTCAGGTGCCCAGAGCCGCCACTGCTCCTTGTCAGTTTCGCCAAAAGCAGCGCGCCGGGTCTTATACCAGATTCCATCAGTGAGCGAAAAAGGCGCGCCGAGAGATTCCCAATCAATCAGATTTTCACTTTTCCAAACACGTGCGGTGTGTCCGACCAGCGATTCATTCCCAAGTCCTGAATTGTAGGGATCTGACTTCTCTCGGGGATCATTCTCGTTCGGGGTCGTTCCGGTAAGATAAAAAGCCCCATCCGGTCCAGTCGCGATGTAGGGATCACGGATCCAGGCGTTATGAACAAACAGCGCTTTGTCATGAGATTGAAGACCCCGCTCAAGAACCTTTCGCGGCATCGGGTTCGCTACCGAAGGCGGGACTCCCCCCGCTTCGACACGCGTGTTGCGAATCATGTCGTTAAAAGGATTGGGAGCCTCGTAGTCCCCTGCACTCGTCTGAATGTCCCGCCCGACCGACAATGGATCCTGCGGTTGGGTGGGAATAAGACCGGGAGACACTCTCTCGACAATCACTTTCCCATTCAACTTCAACGCCATCGTCGCACGAGTCAGGAGACCCTCCACTTTTGCCTCCCCCCGAACGTGGTCAGGACCAATGACTCGAGTCACGTCTCCCTCAATTCTGACATCGAACGCGGGTTTCCCTTCGACGAAATGAATCGCGTAGCCATGTTCTTTTCCTCCCTGAGCAATGACAACGCCATGGGGCTTTGCACTCTTGATCTCAACGAGCACTCTCAGCTCCTCATTCTCAATCTTCGGGTCATTCGTCACCGCAGCACGTGTATTAGATTTTCCTTTCACTTTCGACTTTCCCCCTTTGGCGATTGCTTCCGGATAAGTCGCTAGAATTTTTAAAAGCTTTTTCACCACCTCCGGCTTTTCTAATCCAAGATTCTTCTTCTCAAAAGAATCAACCTCGTAGTCGAACAGTTCGATCTCCGCATCCTCGGAAGGAGCTCCCGCAGCTTTCCACTCAACCAATCGATAACGCTCAGTCCGAATCGCCCTCCCTATCGCTCCTTTGGGATAGGCGTGAAAAGCATGGTCACGCACTCGTGCCGCGGGATCACGCAACACCGGCACAAGACTGACCCCGTCGATAGGCTGCGGCCCTTTCGGAGCAGGGAACCCGGCGAGTTCAGCCAGGGTCGGATAAATATCGACACTCTCCGCGAGTTGTCCGGTGACCGATCCGGGCGCAGTCACTCCGGGAGCAACGAAGATCAACGGGATCCGGTTCGCCTCCTCATAATTCGTATGCTTTGTCCAAATCCCCAGATCGCCGAGATGGAATCCGTGATCGCCCCACAAAACCACAATCGTATTTTCCGCCAACCCCAGTTCATCGAGCGAGTTCATCACTTTTCCAATCTGCGCATCGACATAACTGGTGCTCGCGTAGTAGCCGTGAATGAGTTTCCGCTTCACCTCATTGGGAATCGCAGCCGGGTCAGTTTTATCGGGAACCGGAAAGTAATTTCGAATCTCACCTCCACGCTTGCCGGCTACCTTGGGAGATCCCTCAGGCAACTCTTCATTCTCGGGCATAGGAAGCTTTTCAGGATCGTAGAGATCCCAGTATCGCTTCGGAGCAGAGAATGGTAAATGGGGCCTCGCAAATCCTGCTGCGATCAAAAACGGGGTTCCCTCTTCAGCTCGGCGTGCCTTCGCCGCGGCGAGTCGCTTCATCGTCTCTTCGGCAACCCGTCCATCGGCGTAAGCATTGTCCTCAACGTCGGGAGACTCATACGCAGCCCCACGCGGAAGGGAATTAATGTTCCCCAACTCCTGGTTCGTAAAAAACGCTTCTTCCCTCGTAAGCTGCCCCCCCTGGGTGCTCGCAGGGTCGAGATACTCAATCACTTTTTCCTTAAAATGCGGGACGCTGAATGATTCCGGATCACCGTTATTCCCGTGACCGATATGAAAAATCTTCCCGAGTGACTCGGTCCGGTAACCGCCATGCTTCGCAAAAAATTGAGGGAGTGTTATCGCATCCGGAATAGCCTCTCGCAACTCACTGCCAAGCCCATAAAGACCTGTTGAAGTCGAATGAGAACCCAACATCAGCGTAAAGCGAGAGGGCGCACAAACTGCCTGATTACAGTAAGCGCTCTCAAATCGCATTCCTCGTGCCGCAAGTCGATCCAAATGAGGCGTCTTAGCGGTGACGTCCCCGTAGGCACCGATAGCAGGCTTGAGGTCATCGACTAGCAGCAGCAAAATATTTGGACGCTCCCTTTCGTCGGCCGTGCTTTGAAATCCGAAGCCTAAAATAAGCAGAAAGATGAAAGAGGTGATTCTTCTCATAAGGGTAGGCGCGAGCATGCCGATTTTCGCGGGAATTCGCAACCCCCGTAAACAGAGGATTCGGGCTCTGCTTTGTGAAAATCGGGCTCACTAAATCCACAATAAAGAGCGCCACATTCTCGACGCGCCAAGGAGCGGACGCACCGGAGCGGCGGGATGATTTAAAGCGTATCCCTCTGCGGCGCGCTCGAGATGCCACAGCAACAAGATAAGGCGCCCCGATTCAGTGCTCCTCAGCATAAAAACAGACTCGAAGCGCTTCACCAGCTTCACTGCTATCGCCGTCGCGGCCCCGGGAGCATCGCATCCGACAACGGAAGCGATCAGCCCTTCCTCAGGACAGAAAAATCAGCTAGAGAAAAATATAGCACTAGTACAAAAACGACGATTCCAATACCGACCGGCTTCGCCCATTTCCATGGAGTGAGATCGACATCTCCAGAATGCTTGTGCTCCCACGGCTCGTCCAATGGAGCCACCTTGCTCATGATGAATTGAAACAGCATCAGAATGCCAAAGACAATCCCGAGAAAATGGAACCCATGCACCTTCTCAGCCCATCCTGAAAACGGAGGAACGAAATAGCCCAAAATCAAAATCCCGCACCCCACGGCAAGAGCGATGTTCGCTGCCGCAGCTCCGGCCTTCTTGAAAAGCATCCCTGCCAAGACCACCGAAAAAATAGGAATAAAATAGAGTCCATTCATTTTCTGGAGATACCCGAAAATGCTGTCCTGCCCGGCAAGAAGAGGAGCCGTGCACATCGCGAGAATGGCGACAAACGCCCCAACCATCTTGCCATTGTTAATCACGTTCTGCTCGCTGGCACCTTTAGCCATTTGCTTGTAGACACCGAGAGAAAAGAGCGTCGCGGTGGAGTTCACAGCCGAGTTAAACGAGCTCAAGATGGCGCCGACCATGACCGCTGCGAAAAATCCCGCGAGGCCTGTGGGAAGGACATCATTCACAAGCGTTCCATATGCGTGGTCAGCTTTGAAGCCCTCACGATCCGCGTAGAGATGAAAGGCAACGATTCCCGGGAGCACAAGAATGATGGGGGCCAATACTTTGAGAACACCCGCGATCAGCACTCCCTTCTGGCCTTCCGCGAGGGTGCGGGCACCAAACGTTCTCTGAATGATCTGCTGATTTGTCGTCCAGTAAAAGAGATTGAGTAGCAAAACTCCCGTAAACAGCGTCGAAAAGGGAACTGATGAGTCCGAACTTCCAACCGAATTGAACTTCTCCGGATGCGCCTCTTTGAGCGTTCCAAGCGCTTGGAAGATACCTTCGTCATTGACCGCGTTAAGTGCAAAAATGGCGATGAGAACGCCCCCTACGAGAAGCCCGAATCCATTGATCGTATCCGAAACAGCAACCGTCCTAAGCCCGCCAAAAATCGCATAGATCGAGCCGACAATGCCGATGAACCAAACCGTGAGCCAAAGAAGCGTGGTTTCACTCTCAATTCCGGTGATCGATTTAAGATCAAGAATCCCCATGAGTCCGGTCGCTCCGGTGTAAAGAATGATGGGGAGGAGAATCCCTGCGTAGGCGATGATAAAAATGAAGCTCGTTATCGCTCGCGTCGTGCCATTGAAGCGCTCTTCGAGAAACTGCGGAATTGTCGCAATTCCGCTTCGCAAATATTTGGGAAGAAAGTAGAGCGCCATGAGCACAAGGGAAGCGCCCGCAATCACCTCCCAGGCCATCACCGCAACGCCGTCCGAAAACGCGGCTCCGTTTAAACCCACCAACTGCTCCGTCGACAGATTCGTCAAAAGCAACGAACCGGCGATGAATCCGCCCGTGAGGGTTCGCCCCGCGAGAAAGTAGCCCGTCGCCGTTCCGTGATCATCTTTCCTCGTCAGTAGCCACGTTAAAAAACCGACCAACGCGGTGAAGAATAAGAATGTGAAAATAATCATAGTATAAAATCTGAAGGCTTATCACTCCGCCGAAAACGCGTGCACCATCTGGTGATGATAGACTTCTCCGGGGCGAAGCACTGCACTTGGGAAATCAGGCTGATTCGGAGCGTCGGGAAAATTCTCGGTCTCTAAACACAGCGCGGTGCGGTGCTGGTAGGCAACGCCGCCTTTTCCAGTGGCAGTCCCATCGAGAAAATTCCCCCCGTAGAACTGAACCGCAGGCTGATTCGTTGAGACAGTCATGACTCGGCCGGTCTTGGGATCGCGCAACGTTGCCGCTTTGACCAGATCGCCCGCTGCGGTGCCATTAAGGACCCATGCGTGATCATAGCCACCGCCGAGCTTTAGGGCCTCAAAATCCTCTTCCACTCGCGTGCCGATCGCTGTCGCTTTCGTGAAATCCATCGGAGTGCCTGACACGGCCGCTTTTATGCCTGTCGGAATCAAGCCCGCATTCGTCGGCAGATACTCATCGGCATAGAGAGTCAATTCATGATCGTTGATCGAAGCGTTGGGGTCTCCGCTCAGATTCCAGTAGGAGTGATGAACGATATTGAGCACGGTCGGTGCGCTAGTGGTCGCTTTCGCCTCCCAAATCAATTCGTTGTTCCCCGTAAGCTGATAGGTAACCTCCACCGTCAATTCCCCGGGATACCCCTCTTCGCCATCGGCACTGACATAAGTGAGCTTCACGCCATCGCCCTTCGCATCGGAGAATGCCTCTCCCTTCCAGAGTACCTTGTCGAAACCTTTGATCCCGCCGTGCAACCCACAGGGAATCCCGCCGGGATCATTGTTCGTCGGAACCGTGTATTCCTTCCCGTCGATCGTGAACTTACCATGAGCGAGGCGATTTCCGAAGCGCCCGACAGTGGAGCCAAAATAAGATGTGTTCCCCAACCAGCCTTCAAGATCATCGTAGCCGTGCGTGACATCAGCGAGATTCCCCTCTTTGTCCGGCGCTGTGATCGAAACAAGGATCGCACCATATTCAGTCACCTTGGCGACCATTCCCGCATCATTAGTCAGGGTGAAAAGCTTCACCACTTTGCGATCCGGCATCGTTCCAAAAACGGATTCAGTGGCGCCTCCGGCAGGAGATCCGGAGTCACAAGAAGAAAGCATAGCGCACATAGCAGTGAGGGTTAGAAACGGAAACAGGGTTCTCATAATGAAATAGGGGGTTGTCAGACAGAATCAAATCCGGCTCCGTCCACGGCCGAGGTTACAAAACAATTGAGCTCTCGCGCAAACTTTTCGCGATAGAATTTTTCGAGATGATTTTTTAGACTATCAGCAGATTCCGCAGCGACCAGCGAAACCGTGGAGCCTCCGAATCCGCCTCCCGTCATGCGAGAGCCAACGAGACCTCGATCCGCGCCAAACGCATAGGCAGCGTCAACCAAGCCATCAAGTTCAAGACAGCTCACCTCAAAATCATGCCGAAGCGACTCGTGGCTCTCACGCATGAGCCGCCCGAGGGATGACACATCGCCGCTTTTGAGCGCACTGGCAAAATCTTGAACACGGGCCATTTCGGTCACAGCATGGTGAGCGCGGCGAAAAAGGAGATCACCAAGCGCCTCTTTCCCCGCCTCAAGATCAGCAAGGCTCAGGCCCCGAAAGGAATCGATCTTAAGAATCTTCATTGCAGACTCGCAACTTTCACGGCGCTTTCGGTATTCACCATCGCCAAGCGCATGCTTCACTCCGGTATCAGCAGTGAGAATTGATATTCCGTCAGGCATCGGAATATTTGCATAGGAGTGATCTGAACAGTCAAGCAGGAGAGCATGCCCTGCCTTTCCCGCACCCACCGCAAGCTGGTCCATAATCCCGCAAGGCACACCTGCGAAATCGTGCTCAGCTTTCTGACAGATCAAGGCCCGGTCGACGACGTCCTGCTCAACGCCACTGAGCGCTTCGATCACGAGTGCGATCGCCGTTTCCAAAGCCGCGCTGCTGCTCAACCCAGCGCCGGTAGGGAGGTTTGATGAGATCACCGCTTGAAACGCCGGAATCTGAACCCCGGCGGCGCGATAGCCGGCAATCACTCCAAAAACATAGTTGAGCCACGAATGACGGGGATTCGAGCCGACTTCGCAATCCTCCATTTGAAATGAAACCGGCTCCGTCAATCCAAGACCGACGGGAAAAATCTGAAACGTCTTATCCTGCGAGAGCCCCGCCTCAATCGTGAGATGCCGATCAATCGCAATAGGCATGACAGAGCCGCCCAAATAATCGACGTGCTCACCGATTAAATTAATTCGCCCCGGCGATTTCACCCGCACAGAGGGAGCCCCGTCAAAACAGGCTTCAAATTGATTAATCTCAGACATCTTGAAAGAGGCTATCGCTTTTATCCTCTCAAAAGCAACGCAATGACGCTTAAAAAACGGGTGATTCTCTGTAGAAATCAGACGATCAAATGAGCGATGGCACTTGCGAGAAAAAAGATCGGCTTACTCGTTGAAACCTCATTGGGTTCCGGAAGAGAGATCCTGAAAGGAATTGCCCGCTACGCGAGGTATTCGGGGGACTGGCAGCTATTTCACGCGGCCGGAGGGCTTTCCGAGATGATTCCGAATTGGCTCGAAAACTGGGATGGAGACGGAATCATTGCTCGAATCCAGAACGATGAGGTCTCAAAAAAGCTCTCCGAACTGAAGATTCCCGTCATCGATGTCCTCGGGGTTTGTAAAAACCGGTTTCCCCTCGTCCACGTCGACGATGAAGCGATTTCGAGACTCGCCGCGCTTCACTTCAGCGAGAGAAACTTTCGTCATTTTGCCTTCTACGGCATCGAAAATGAAAATTGGTCGATGCGGCGGGGAGAGGCCTTCCGCAACGCTTGCGAAACCGGGGAGAGTTTTTCAATACTTGAAATGCCACGGCGTTCTCATGGAAAAAGCGTGAACTCTTTTCAGCGTCTCCAGAAATGGGTTCGCGACCTTCCTAAACCCGTCGGAATCATGGTCTGCAGCGACCAGAAAGGGCTCGAATTATTGGAAGCCTGCCTCAGCGAAGAGATCCCGGTCCCCGAGCAGGTCGCGGTCATCGGCGTAGACAATGATGCCGCTCTTTGTGAAATAGCCGATCCTCCGCTTACCAGTATTCGAGGTGGGCATTCCAATGTCGGGCACGAAGCGGCGGCGATGATGGACCGCCTCCTTCAAGGCCAACCATCCGGACCCACTCCGCTGCGGGTGCCCCCCATTGAAGTAGTCGAACGCGAGTCATCAGGCAGTGTCGCGATCAATGACCCCACCGTTGCCAAGGGATTAAAATTCATTCGAGAGCATCTCTCCGAATCAATTAACAACGACTCCATTTCACGGGCCGCCGGCATTTCGAGAACCCTGTTCCAAAAGCGTTTTCGCGAAGCGATGGGAACGTCGATCAGAGAACATATTCTCGCGAGACGCATCGAACGCGCCACCAGTCTCATCGAACAGACTGACATTCCTTTGGCCGAAATCGCGTTTCGCTCAGGATTCCGTCATCAGGAATACCTGGGCCAAATCATCAAAAAGGCGACTCGTAATACGCCGGGCGAATTACGAAGAAGAGCACACCGCAATGAAGATCGAAAAGCGGGCTGACTATCTTCCCGACGACAAGTGTTTCAAAAAACGCTCAGACGCGCCTACGATTTCAGCGAAATCCTCCGTCGCATTTTTTGAAGTCACCGGGGATGAGGCTCTGAAGACTCCTGAGATCGCAGTGGCAATGACTCCAACAAGACAGGGAATCCAGCCCATCGAAAATATCCCTGAAGCAAGAATCACCAACCCAATCGCGAAAAAGGACCAAGTCAAAGCGCTCGCGACAAGATGGCTGTCATAATGATGCCGGGAGAGCCCCACTTCAATTCGCGGTCGCCTTCCAAACCAGGTCATAGGATGCATGGGGTTGCGCAGCGAAATCGCGATCACTTTTCGAGCCGGACGTCCTGACTTGATGCAAAATTCAACCGGTGGACCCCCTCCATTCTCGATCATGATTATCTCTCCGACCCGATAACAGGACGGTTTCAGACCTGACTCCATCGCCAACAGCTCAGGATCCGGCGGGACCGGTTGCATGTGAGAGGCGTGAGTTCGGGTTTCAGGGGCAGTAGAAATACTCATGATCAAATGTCTTTAATTCTTGCCACCGATGGAGCACTCACCGTGCCAGAGCAAGTCATCGAATTCGCCAAAATCGAGATAAATGAAAAAGTCGTTTTTTTATGTCCAATTTTTTGAGTTCCGGACCTTACTCTTTTGAAGATGCCTGATTCAGAAACAGATTCCAACGTTGAGAACTACCTCGAGCTGTTAAATAGCAACGAGCGAGGCCTTTCTGCCTACGTTCATGCCCTCGTCCATGATCGCTCTGATGCGGAAGATATTCTGCAGGGAAGCCGACTAACAATGTGGAAGAAATTTTCTGACTTCGAACCCGGCACTAATTTTCTCGCCTGGGCGCGTAAAATTGCGCTTCATCAAATTCTTAACTACCGGAGGTCTCAGAGTCGCAAGCCGGTCTTCTCAACAGACCCTGCCTTCATCGAAGCCGTCGCTGAGGAAATTGACCGTCAGTCCGACGAACTCTCGGCTCGATCGGAAGCCCTCAAAATATGCTTGAAGAAATTGCCCGAAGCTCAGCGAAAAATGATTCTCTTTCGCTACTACGAAGGCTTCACCATTGCGGAAGTAGCCAACAAAACAGGCCGAACTGAAGGGGCTGCCTACCGACTCCTGAGCCGCATTCGAAAAGCCCTGAACGAATGCGTATCACAACAGACTCAGACCTCGGCCTCATGATTGATAAGGATTCTATTGACCGATTGTTTGACGATCAACTCAGCGAGGCGGAAGCGAAACAAATCGAAGAGGCCATCATCGGAGACTCCGAATTGCGCCGCGCCTACGTGGAACAGCGCTGGCTACACGCTGAACTGATTGCCAGAGGGGAAGAGCTGCCCGATCTCTTCGAGAGCAAACCACGAACAGGTTTTCCCGAAGTAATCGGATGGCTCAGTGCCGCTGCGGCAATCGTGTTTTTCGCCAGCACCGTTTTCCTCATCAGCTCAGATAAAAGCGAGCCAACCGTCGCAACGCTCATCGAGGCTGAAAATTGTCGCTGGTCCGGATCTGAACTTCCTACCGCCGAAGGAGCAAAACTCGGCGCAGGACGACTCGCGCTTACTGAAGGGATGGCGACAATCCGTTTTGATAGCGGGGCCATCGTCACCCTGGAAGCCCCTACGACTCTGGATATCGCCTCAGCGATGCGGGCAAGACTGATCGAAGGATCTGTCGTCGCTGACATACCTGAATCAGCGCATGGATTTACAATCGACACCGCTGACACCGAAATCATCGATCTCGGGACCCGGTTCGGAGTCACCACGACCGACCTTGGCAGCTCTCACGTCTTTGTTTTTGAAGGCGAGGTCGAGGTCAATCAAGCTGAGAAGCCCGGAACCAAATTGATGACGGAAGGCCAGTCTATGAGAATCGGAGAAGAAAACGCTTTTTCAACGACGTCCGAGGAGGGGGAAATCGCCCGCCATGCATCTCTCATCGCTCCCGGTGATGACTGGGTCGCGATCACCACAAAGGAGGGCCGGGGGAAAGACGCCTACTTTCGCAAGACGCACGACGAATCATTCGGATCAGATCCTCTCATCATGGTGAAAGAAACCGATCTTTCCGACGCAAACAGAAGAAAAGCAGCTCTGACTTTTGATCTAAAGCGACAAGCCCTCCACCGGGTGACCGATGCCAAGCTATCATTGAAGATAGAATCGAGCGGACTGGGATTTTCCTCACTGGTTCCAGACTCCGAGTTTGTTCTCTACGGGGTGCGCGATTCGGCAATGGATCAATGGAAAGAAAATGAGGTAAGCTGGTCATCCGCAGAACCCTTTGCCCTTTCCGACAATCCCGATGCCTACGAATCCCTTGCCAGCTTCACGATTAAGAAAGGCTCACCCAACAGTGCTGTCGAAATGCAATCCGAGGCACTCACCCATTTCATCGCGAGCCATCCCGACGACCTTCTAACTTTTGTTCTGACACGCGTCACAGGCGAGAACGACAAGCAGGGTCTCGTTCATGCCTTCGCCTCCAAGGAGCATCCCAGCAGCCCCGCCCCCACCCTTTGGATTCAAACATCACAGGAATGATTCGTTTCAACCATCTTCTAGTTTTCATCGCGCTCACTGCCTCCCTTGCATCAAGCAACGATGCCGAAGCACTCAAATTTTTCGAGACGAAGGTCCGGCCTCTTCTCTCCGCTGAGTGCTATGAATGTCACGGCCCTGACAAGGCTAAAAGCGGCCTCCGCCTCGACCACCTTGACGTCATCCTCAAGGGCGGCGACACAGGGCCCGCGCTTGTTCCCGGTGACGTCGAAAATTCCCTCATGATTGAGGCAGTCCGACGCGAAGATCCTGATTTTTCAATGCCTCCAAAAAAGGAGCTCAACGAAGCACAGGTCGCTGTTTTGGAGCAATGGATCGAGCAGGGAGCCAAGTGGCCGGATGAGCAACTCACGAAGTCTGATGTCGATGAGAACGGATTCACCGATGAAGATCGCAAATGGTGGGCAATCCAGCCGGTTCGCGATGTGAAGGTGCCTGAACTTGATCGCAATGCGGGATGGGCAAAAAACGAGATCGACCATTTCATTATGCGAAAACTAAATGAGGCAGGACTCAAGCCCTCACCTGCCGCGGGCCCAAGTGAGCTCGTCAGGCGCCTCTACTTGGATCTTCACGGACTGATTCCCACTGCCGAACAAACCTCCCATTTCATCACCGCCTACGGGAAGAATCCAGCCAATGCGAAAACCGAACTGACCGATGAACTGCTCGCAAGCCCCCGCTATGGAGAGCGGTGGGGACAACACTGGCTCGACATCGTTCGCTATGCCGAAAGCGATGGCTACCGGGCCGATGGATTTCGCTCCGGCACGTGGCGCTACCGGGACTACGTGATACGATCACTCAATGAGGACAAGCCTTACGATGAGTTCGTAAAGGAACAGCTCGCCGCCGACGAATTCGCCGAGAATGATCCTGACAAACTCATCGCAACTGCTTTCCTTCGGCTCGGCGTCTATGAGTGGAACCAACGCAACGCCAAGATGCAGTGGGAACTCATCATGACGGAAATGACAAACGTCACCGGCGAAGCGCTTCTCGGAATTGGAATCGGATGCGCCCAATGTCATGACCACAAGTTTGATCCCATCCTTCAGAAAGATTACTTCGCGATGCAGGCATTTCTCAACGGTACATGGTGGCCTGAAAACCATGTTCTCGCGACTGACGGAGAGAAAGCCGCCCATGCGAAACAACTCAACGAGTGGAAAACTGCGACCGCAGAGATTCGCACCGAACTGGACGCGATGCAGGAGGCGAAACGGGAGAGCGCCCTCAAGGGCGTCGTGAAACAATTCCCCGAAGATGTTAAAGCAATCTACGACATTCCCGTCGAAAAAAGAACCACCTACGAGGAGCAAGTCTCTCAGATGGTGCAACGCCAGGTTGATCTGAGCGTGAACAAAATCGACTGGAAAAAAGAGTTCGCTAAAGATAAGAAGAAGACAGCAGCATACGAAAAGCTGAGAGCAGAACTCGCTAAATTTGAAAAGCTGAAACCTACCGACCTACCGCTCGGATTCGTAAGTGTCGATGTCGGAACTTCCCCTGCCGAAACACTTCTCAAGAAGCGGGACGCATCTGAAGTAATCGAACCCGCTTTCCTAACCCTTCTCGGTCAACCCGCTCCTGTGATTATTCCGACCAAAGATTCCACGGGGCGACGCCTCGCCCTTGCCAACTGGATTGCGAGTGAGAAAAATCCGCTCTCAACCCGCGTCATTACCAATCGTATCTGGCAACATCATTTCGGGAGCGGACTTGTTCCGACACCCAACGATTTTGGGCGACTCGGAGAAGAACCAAGCCACCCGGACCTTTTGGATTGGCTCACGAAACGATTCATCGAAGGAGGCTGGGAAATGAAACCTCTGCACCGATTAATCATCAACAGCGCTGCCTACCAGCAAACCGCCCGGCGCGAACCAACCACGACCGAAGACCTTGCCGACACCGCAAATCGTCTCCTCTGGCGCTACCAGCCCCGTCGTCTCGATGCCGGTCAGATCCGCGACGCGATGCTCGTGGCTTCCGGGGAAATGAGCCATCGAGACGGAGGCCCTTCCGTGAGTGGCACGACCCCGGTGCGAAGCATCTATGTGAAGAAGATGAGGAACACGAGAGACCCCGTTATTGGCAACTTTGACGCTCCCTCAGGATTCAGCTCTGCCCCGAATCGGCTCGCAACGACGACGGCGAACCAGTCACTGCTACTAGTCAACGGTGAGTGGGTCATCAACCGCGCCAAAGCATTCGCAAAACAATTGCTCAGCAGTAGTGGAAAAATCGGCGCTGACGAAATCAAAGAAGCCTTTCAGATCGCCTACAATCGTGACGCCAAAGCAGAGGAAATCACCGCCGCCCTTAGTTTTATTGAATCCCAACAAGGGACCGTTACGGAATCCCCGAAATCGCCTGAAAAATACCCGGGTGAAACAGGACTGCGCCCCGTCGCCCAAAAATTCTCGAAAGCAGCGGAAGTCGAACTCGGCAGCAGCGCCCTTTGGCTGCAGCCCGGAAGCCGCTTTGAAAAACTGCACGCAACAAGCCTAACATTGCCTCATGATCACTTCACCGTTGAAGCCATCGCGAGTATCGATGCCGTTTATGCCAACGCCTCTGTCAACACCCTCGTGGGTCAATGGTCAGGAAACAATGAGGAGACGGGTTGGGTTCTCGGGGTCACCAGCGAAAAGTCAGCTTACCAGCCCCGGAATCTCATTGTTCAAATCGTCGGCGATGATTTCCAGGGAAATCGTATCTACGAAGTCGTCGCGTCGGACCTTCGCGTTCCCAAAGACACGCCCGTTTACCTTGCCGCATCGATTTCAGCGGTTCCTTCAAACGGTGACCCAACCAAAGGGAGCGTGACATTTTACCTGAAAGATCTTTCTGATCCTAAGGCAAAACTCGAGACCGTGACCGTTCCCCATCAAGTAGTCGGCGGTCTCGATCCCAAAGCCTCTACCAAGTTCCTCGTCGGAGGCCGTGACGAGAAAGGCCATCAGTGGGACGGACAACTCGCCCGCCTCGCGCTTCGTCCCGGAACCTCGCAAGAGATCGTGACCCCCTTCGCTCATTCGGGCGAGGCAAAGCCTCTCGCCGACTGGAAATTTGATTCACTAGTCAGCGGGCTACCTATTCCGAAAACAGCCTGGATTGCGAGCACGCCGGCAACCGTGGCAACCACCTATCCACCCGAGCTTTTTAACGCCGTCGCCGACTTCTGCCACGCCCTTCTCAACTCCAACGAGTTTCTCTTCCAGCACTAGTCAAACGACAACCCGGATCCCTCCAAGCCCACAGAACTCGGCTACAACGCCACAGAGGCCCCGACCTGTTAACTCGGTTGGCGCGACTTTCCTACTTTCCTACTTTCCTACTTTCCTACTTTCCTACTTTCCTACTTTCCTACTTTCCTACTTTCCTACTTTCCTACTTTCCTACTTTCCTACTTTCCTACTTTCCCACTTTCCCACTTTCCCACCTTTTACGCCGCGTAGCGGCACCCCGCCATGTCCTGTAACCGAATTGATCGCCCCGCAAGCCGACGCGAATTTCTGAGCCGAGCCGGAGCCGGTTTCGGCTCAGTCGCTCTCTCTGCTCTCACAGGTGAGAACCTGCTCGCCGGGAGCGCCGCCCCGAACCCCGTCGCAGCGAAAATCCCCCATCGCCTCGGCCAGGCCAAACACGTCATCTGGTTGTTCATGGAGGGCGGCCCAAGCCACCTCGATCTATTCGACCCGAAACCACTCCTTAATAAGCTGGCAGGCCAACCGCTTCCCGACAGCTTTGAAAAACCCGTCACTGCGATGGGTGAAGCCGGTTCGGCTCTGCTCGAAAGCAAACGCGAATGGGCGCAGCACGGAGAGAGCGGTCTCTGGGTATCGGACTGGCTCCCTAATCATTCTAAGATTGCGGACGATCTCTGTGTGATTCGCTCCTGCCAGTCTGACGGCATCAATCACGCCGGTGGCGTTTGCCAAATGAATACCGGCTCCGTTTTTGGCGGTCGGCCGTCTCTTGGATCATGGGTCTCCTACGGTATTGGAACAGAGAATGAAAACCTACCCGGCTTCGTCGTCATTAAAGACTCCAATGCCATGGTCGTGAACGGCGCGCGTGCGTGGGGATCTGGGTTCATTCCAGCCGTCCATCAGGGTAACCTCTTCGACACCGGAGATGAACCGATCAAAAATCTTCACAACCCAGCAGGAGTGACAGCTCAAAGGCAACGTCAAAAACTCGATTTCCTCGGGAAACTTAATCAGGAACATTACGAGTCGCGAGAGTCGAACAGTGATCTCGATGCGCGAATTCGAAGTTACGAACTCGCTTTTAACATGCAGTCCGAAGCGCCTGAAGCGATTGATCTCGAAAGCGAACCCGAACACATCAAGCAGCTCTACGGGATCGACCAAAAAGAGACTCAGATTTACGGAAAACAATGCCTCATGGCGCGGCGCCTCGTCGAACGCGGCGTCAGATTCATCCAGCTCTATCACGGGGCCGGCAGTAAGTGGGACAGCCACTCCAAGATGGAGGAAAACCACAGTCGTCTCTGCAACAACGTCGACGTTCCCATTGTCGGTTTAATACAGGACCTCAAACAACGAGGCCTTCTCGACGAAACGCTCATCATCTGGGGAGGCGAATTTGGCCGCACTCCCATGAGCGAAAAAGGGGACGGTCGCGATCATAACCCAACCGGGTTCACGATGTGGATGGCCGGCGGCGGCGTCAAAGGCGGACAAACGATAGGAGCAACTGACGATCTTGGTCTCTATGCGGTCGAAGACAAAATGCATGTCCACGACATCCACGCCACGACAATGGGACTGTTGGGGCTAGACCACACCAAAGTCGTCTACATGCACAAGGGGCGCCCCGAACGCGTCGACCTCAACGAAGGCCATGTGAACCGGAAACTCGTTACGAGCTGACAGGCTTTACGAAACGAGAAGGATGTCATTTCTCGATGAGGCTGTCGCCGCGACAGCGATTCACAGAGAGATCACATTTCTCTGGTCGGAGGATCTCCAACGAGACTTTCTAACGCCTACTTTCCTCCGCCCACGCGAGCGCCTTATCGAAACTGCAGTTCTCGAGAAAGTGATTCAGGCGATTGTGCATCACTTCACGATTTGCGCGATGGAAAGCCAGAATCGCTTCGGATACCGCCTGAAGTTCTTTGAGCTGCTTTTCGGGATCAGACTCGCGAAGTTCAGCATCTCCAATCACGTTCAGTCGACGCTGAAGCATCTCGATCAATTCCGTCAGTTGCCCCTCTTCCAGTCCTCCTTGATTCATTCCATAGACTCAACCGGATTAAGCCATTGAGTCAACCCTGTTTGATCCAGTTAAAATCGAGTAATCCGGTTCCACGATGAGAGCACGATTCGGGAACTATTTTTTTTGCAATGCAGGGAAAATTTCAACGATCTCCTCGAAAAGCACGTCGGTATCAGGCTTTATCACAAAACATAAACGCGATTCTGCCCGCCTTGAAGGCAAGCGGAATCTCCCCTCGCGCGAGCGCTCCCTACCCTGTTAAATTTTCCACTGACTTTACTGCGGTAACCCGCCTCCGATTGCGGAACAAGCCCCCTCTAAAAGCAGGTCTCGATCGCTTCCTGATTTAAGCCCTCGACGATCGAGATTGGCGCGTTGTCACCAAACCTAAATCGAGCGCCTCGAAAGGGCCCCGTCGCGAGGTCAAACCTCTCAGAGCTGACCGCTTCACCACCAAATTACTCGTGAACAATATTTGAATACTTTTCCTCGCCGGTGAGCCGAGAACAACATCGTAGAGGCAAAGAGAATCGGAAGATTGAATTTGATAAGCAGTGACGAACTAATATCGAACCTTCAGTAAACCATTTTGGCCCTCTACCTGAGGGTTGCGCACCTCCGCCCCCCTCGTTATGCTCGGGTGACCATGGAAACCCACCGTCCTCCCACCGAATTTGAAGAAAAGGTCTTCGATGCCCTTCACCTCATTCCGCGTGGCAAAGTGACGACCTACGGTCTCCTTGGTCTGTATATCGGATGCCGTTCCCCACGGGCGATTGGTCAGGCACTTCGGCGGAATCCATTTGCTCCCGAAACGCCCTGCCACCGGGTCGTGATGAGCGACCTAGGGATTGGCGGCTTCGTCGGAACAAAGGCGGGAGAACCGATCAAAAAGAAGCGCCGCCTGCTCGAAGCCGAAGGCATCAAGTTCTCTCCACAAGGTAAAATCCCGAAAGAATTCTGTTATCGATTCGATGAGTGATAGAGGCGAAGAAATCGATCTCGCTGAGGCAATGAGACAGGAGTTGGCTGACAATCTCGCTGACCTTGAGCTCTATCGAATGCCTTTCGGTCGCTATCAGAATCGCTTCATTCACACCCTTCCCTACGATTACCTCCACTGGTTTCTTGAAAAAGGGGGCGGCTTTCCCAGTGGTCGACTCGGTGAACTGATGGAGTTCGTCTATCACACCAAAGCGAGCGGAGCGGAAATCGTCTTCTCGAAACTGCGCCGGCACTAAGCCTCTCTTAGCAATTACATTGGCGGAATGACCTTACGGAAGGCCGGGAAGGAAGCGCTTCGCAAAAGCGCTTAGTCTCCTCACTCGGATTTTTCAACGGCTTCGTTCTGAGATCCTCACGACGATCACGTCCCCACACATCGATCCCCTCTCACGTCTCCCATTTGAAAAGATCGACCCAGCCGTTTTACCAATCTGACCGTCAAAATGGTATACGCTACTTCACCGTAGGATCTCTGACCTCGAAGATATCCTCCACGGTCTTGAGAAGCCGCTCGATCCTGATGGGTTTGCTAATCGTGTCTTTAACTCGCGCATCACGAACCAACTCAGGAGGCAATTGCGGGTCAGATTTTTCGCGGATAAATACAACCCCGGGAGCGAGCGTTCTCGGCGCTCTGCCATTCGCGTAAGCTTTCGAAATGAGATCGTAAAGCATTGCTCCACTCAATTCGCCCACTTGCATGGCAAAGAAAAAGCGTCGATACGGCTTTTGCAAAGCGAGCTCAAAAGCGCGAACAGGATCCGAGGTGGTCTCGACAATTGCCTCCGTAAAATTTTCAAACGTCTCCCGTATGAGCCGGGAGGTGGAAGCCACCTCATGCGCGACGAGAATGCGATTACCGGCGGCCAGGGCTTCCCCTCCCGATTCGAGAATCGGATCAGGCACCGTTGAAATCGCCGTCGCAAAAAAATGATCGGCTTTCTCGATCTCCTCAAAAACAGCCACCTCATCACCGGGTTCATCTTCCGCGGAAAGCGCTTCCGCTGCCGCTTCGCCCTCCTTTGGCGGAACTTCCACAGGTTCCGTCGTTGAAGGCAGCGCTGAAACTGGCTCTGGCAATGAAACCGACACACCATCCTCCTCCGGCGCCGCATCTTGCGAGGCCAACGTTCGCAGCGTTTTCCATTTCCGTTCAGTCTTCCTCTCCATCGAGCTATTTTAATCTCCTTTCTTCAGAACATAGCTCGAAAACCATCACTTTGGAACCTTAAGGGTTACCAAAGTGAGACGATCTAAAGCATTGATCCCAAAACCCTCCCATTACTCCCGAAGCGCAGTCGGCACGCCTCTGAATCCCTTCCCTGCGGAATGAGGAAAGAGAGGCCGGGTGACTCTTTCTCCTTCAGAGGGAGCAGTCTTTGAACTGCTTGATTGAACTTCAAACACAAAAAGATGAACTTGCCAAAGTTTTTATGAGCACTGCGTGGAGAATTACATTCCCTATGAGCGTCGCATTCCGGAAGATCCTGCAATTGTGCCAGCTGAAGAATACTCTGAGCCGCGCGGTATCTTGCGTCCGCATGAGTGTCTTCGAGAAAACGGGGCGGGTCGAATCAAAGCAACATCGCCGACGTCGTCCGCGAAAGTAGCCGCATAGGTGCACATAGCAGAATCCGTGGACTTCAGTTTTTCCGGAGGGACGGCAGATTCGCGGTGACGGATCAACGCGGCGCTAACCATCAGGTAAATCTTGATCTTGGATTTTGATTTAAAGGCTTTCTTCACCGCCTCATGACCTCTGACGTCATTGGTCTTCTAGAGACTTTGCGGCATGACCCTGGACGCAGGGAAGGTCGCTTTGAAGAGTAGGAGCCATGATTTCTAGGTGGTCTTTCGCTCCAGCTCGACAACTCCCGGGCAACTCCGCAAAGCGGTTCCTGCGATCGATCCAAAGCGGCGTTAAACCGCCGCACGCGATGCCTCACTTGAACGAAAACACAGCGTAAGCGGTCGCTTCCATTTCCTCAACCCTCATGCGCCGATCACGCGTCTCTTTTCCCCACGGCTCAGTGTAGATCACTTCACCTCGTTCTTCATTGAATCCTGTCACAATCGACGCATGAGAAGGCGACCCTCTTTTGCTTTTGTCAGGGTATGACTCCAGTTCTTCGGAAGAAGGAGCCGGCAAGACAAACTGATGGTCTTTTTTCCAGACAAGCTGATTCGAGAAATGCGCTTTTTCCCGCTCTTCTGAAACGCGCCGCCAGACAATCATGGGCCGGCCATCACTGAGCGCTCTTGCCGCCCGGTCCATCTTAAAATCTGGCGCAACGCTGACGCGTAAACCCACCTCTGTTGCGGTTGATCGATAGAGCCCGATCAAATCGCTTCCTTTGGCACTGCCCGTATTTTTAAATTCAGCGCCTGCGGCGAGTGCCTCCGGGGAGATACGTAATCCGTAGTAATAACCGGCCATCGCCAGCGTGTGAATCCCACAAAACGGCGTATCACCCTGAGTAAACATGGGCAGGCCCGTGATCTGTAAATCGCCGATTGAGGTCTCAGTCACTCTCGATTCGAACAGTTCAGCCCGGTCGCGATCCCGCATTTCCAGAATGGCTGGATCGACCAATGAACGAGGCACTCCCGATTTTTTCATGATATGAAGCGAGACCGAGAAATCCTCCCGCGCAACGAAACGCAGGACAAACCCCTCCCACTCATAATCGGTAAACCCAATCCGCAAATGGGGGCTTGATCCGAGGGCACCCGGGACACCGCGTCCGCAGCCATCCTCAAGCCGCTCCGAAATTGTTTTTTCGAGATGCTTATAGTGCTTGCTGAATTCCTGACGCCGCTGACGACCTTCCTCTCTCGCCTCGCGATCCGCTTCTCCTCCATATTGATATCCGAAGTACCTGCCGGCATCCAGAAAGTGAATCACGAGTTCGCGTAATTCGCTCCCTTCCCCATAGGCATAAACCGCCATGGGAACTTCTCCGAAGACGTCTGGGCTCGCCGCCATTCGAAAAATCCGCTCATCACCAAGGGATGGATCAGCAACCCAGGGTCCGGAAAAAGTATCGACCTCCCAATCGACCCACTTTTCTGTTGTCAAAAATTCCTCTGTCATCTCCGCGTTGAAACGCGGCATTGCCGGAATGATGGGAACCACGTTTCCGTTTCCAAAAAACGTATTGGGAATCGCCGAAACAAGCAGCGGCGATCCCATGAGTGCAAAAATGAAGAGACCTCGTATCGTCATGGTCTAGGCAGGATAACAGAATCCCCTTTGAGCGAACAGACTTTTAGCGGATCCAAATCTCGCTATTTCGATAGAAGAACTCACACAAAATAGTCGGGAAAGGCGCGGCAATTCTTTTACATTCACGTTGAATGAAAGAAGAGTTAACGCGAATGAAGCACGCATTTTCAGGAATCTGAAAAATCGGGCAGAACTTAAAAAACCTCCCCTCGCTTCACTGGGGCTAGGGGAATTAAAACAACATGGGCGAAAATGCATTGATCAAAATTCAGGGTGCCCGCCAGCACAACCTGAAAAACCTCACTCTCGAGATTCCGCGAAATCAGTTCGTCGTCATCACCGGTGTTTCCGGCTCGGGAAAGTCGTCGCTCGCTTTTGATACCCTATACGCCGAGGGGCAACGACGCTACGTCGAGTCCCTCTCGGCCTATGCGAGACAGTTCCTCGATCAGCTCGAAAAGCCTGATGTTGATTTCATCGAAGGGCTCACTCCGGCGATCGCGATTGAGCAGCGCTCATCGCAACCGAACCCGCGTTCGACGATCGCGACGGCGACAGAGATTTACGACTACCTCCGGATTCTCTATGCCGCCCTTGGCCAACCGCACGATCCCGAAACTGGCGTTCCGCTTCTTCGGCATACCGTGAAGGATATCGTCGACGTCCTCACCGCTTACCCCGAAAGCACCCGCATTATTCTCGTGGCTCCGGTGAATCTTGAGAAAAAAGAAAAGCTCAATGACGTCCTCGAGCGCTATCGGGTTCAGGGATTTCTGCGAGCGAGACTCGACGGGGAGCTTGTCGAGATCGAGGAAGTCGCCAAAACAAAAAAAGCGAAGTCGATTGAGATCGTGATTGATCGACTTGTGATTCGTGAGGACATCCGGAGCCGTCTCGCCGACTCACTCGAGATGGCTCAAAAGATCTCAGAGAACCACGTCAGCGCCCTCGTTCAAATTCCCGATTCAGAAGAATACGAGCAGCACGATTTCACATTCAATTTCACGAATCCTGATACCGGATTCTCGCTCCCCCGCCTCACGCCAAAGCACTTTTCCTTCAACAGTCACTTTGGAGCCTGCCCTACCTGTCATGGGCTCGGAACGCGCCTCGTTCCCGACGGAGAGCTCATGGTTCCCGATCCTGGGAAATCGCTCCGCGACGGAGCGATCAAAACCTGGTGGACGGGATCGAAAAAGCGAAAAGGCTTTCATCAGCGTGCGATTGAGGATTTGGCGAAAGTCTACCGCGCCGATCTCGATGAACCGATCTCCGAACTGCCTCAGGAATTTAAAAAAGCGCTTCTTTACGGAGACGACACCTTCGAGGGACTTTCGACGCAAGCGTCGCGCCTTCTCCAAACGAGCAAGAGTGAAATGACGAAGCGCAATGTCCGGCGCTTCATGTCATCGAGGCCCTGTACCGATTGTGAAGGAAAGAGGCTGAAGGATGAGATTCTCTCCGTGACGATGAATCACAAGACGGAGCCTCTTTCGATCGAGGGATTCACCGGCCTGAGCATCTCAAGAGCGATCGAGTGGATCAAAGGAGTCGAACTCAGCGAAGTTGAGGCGACCTACGCTCGTGAAGTCCTCACTGAAGTAGCGAAGCGATTGAAGTTCCTCAACACCGTCGGCCTCGGATACCTCAGCCTTAGCCGCCAGAGCGGGACCCTTTCCGGGGGGGAAAGTCAGCGCATCAGACTCGCGACTCAGCTCGGGGCAGGTCTTGCCGGCGTTCTCTATGTCCTCGACGAACCGAGTATCGGACTGCATCAGGCGGACAATGAGAAGCTCATCGCTACTTTGAAAGATCTTCGAGATCTCGGGAATTCCGTCATCGTCGTCGAGCACGATGAGGACACGATCCGCGCCGCCGACCACCTTCTCGACATCGGTCCCGGAGCGGGTAAAAATGGCGGAGAGCTCCTTTCACAAGGAACACCTGACGAAGTCATCGCCGATCCCAAATCAGTGACGGGGGCTTACTTGTCAGGAGAGAAGGAAATCGAAATACCGACTCCAACCGCTTTCACCTCCGAGACGCACGAGCTCACGATCAAGGGCGCGCGCGAGAATAACCTCAAGGACATTGATGTGACTTTTCCACTGGGAAATTTCATCTGCGTTAGCGGTGTCTCAGGAAGCGGTAAATCCACTCTCGTCGATACGATCTTGAGAAGGGCCATCTTTCGCCATCTCCATCACAGCAAAGACAAACCGGGTGACCACGATGCGATCGAGGGATTCGAGCATCTCGACAAAGCCATCGTGATCGATCAGAAACCGATCGGCCGCAGCCCCCGCTCCAACCCCGCGACCTACATCGGAGTCTTCAGTCCGATTCGGGATCTCTTTTCGCAGCTACCGGCCTCGCGAACCCGTGGTTACGCGGCAGGCCGCTTTAGTTTCAATGTCACTGGTGGCCGTTGTGAAAGCTGTCAGGGCGATGGCATGATCAAAATCGACATGCATTTCCTTAGCGACGTCTACGTAAAGTGCGAATCCTGCAATGGACGCCGCTACAACCGCGAAACACTCGACATCACTTACAGAGGAAAAAGCATCGCGGACGTCCTCGAAATGACGGTCGAAGAGGCCCTTCTCTTCTTCCAGAAAATCCCCAAAATCAGCCAACAGCTGAAAGCGCTCCGTGATGTAGGCCTTGGCTACGTCCAACTTGGTCAATCGGCAACGACCCTCTCGGGGGGAGAAGCGCAACGGATCAAGCTGGCAGCGGAGCTAGGCAAAACAGCCACCGGAAAAACACTTTATCTGCTCGACGAACCAACGACCGGTCTCCACTTCGCCGATATTGCGACCCTGCTCGAGGTTTTATATCGGCTTCGGGACCAGGGAAACACGCTCATCGTCATTGAGCACAATCTCGACGTCATCAAGTGCGCCGACTGGGTCATCGACATGGGTCCGGGAGGTGGCGAGAATGGCGGGGAAGTGGTTGCCGCGGGCAGCCCGGTCGCGATTGCGGGAAATAAAAAGTCTCTCACTGGTGACTATTTGAAGCGCTATTTCCCGTAAAGATCCCGCGTCAGATGCGTCAGCCCTCCCGGGGGAAATCGTCGTCATTTACACCGCTTTCGTATTCTCAGGGCCCTTCTTTTCGGAGAAGTGCCTTCACGACAAGAGGCGATCAATGCGAAAATAAGCGCTAACCGGAAAAATGCCGGGCGATACGGGCTCATCGTTAAGCTCACCGCTGAGGTAGCCGGTCACTGCCGCGGAGGCTTCAACTAGGCCGACTTCTACGGAAAAAAATCGGCGGGCGACGAACCTCCTCTGGCGGCCGCTTATGCGATCGATGAAACAGACAAGAGGATCAGCTCCTTCATCGACCGAGACCGCAGCCAACGACCCGAACGAAGAGGGATCATCGAAGCACTCGACAGGCTGGAATAGGAACCCCTTTTCGGAAATCAATAGCAACAAAAAAGCCCGAACTCATTGAGCTCGGGCGATAATTCGTGTGAAGTGGCGGAGCGGACGGGACTTGAACCCGCGACCTCCGGCGTGACAGGCCGGCGCTCTAACCAACTGAGCTACCGCTCCACGGTAAAAAAAGGGCATCTGTCAGGACGGACACCCCTGTCTGGTTAGGGGACGGGATCTTAACTCGGATCGGACACAGCGCAAGAAAAAATATTAGGGAAATTCGTTGCTTTCGAATCATTTCCGAGTAATCATTCAACCCTGCCGCGAGTTCCTATCTTCGCGGCTTAATTTTTCTCAGGCGACACCATGAATGTGATTGATAAAATCGAACGCGAACAGATGAAAGAAGACGTCCCGGATTTTCGTCCTGGTGACACGGTAAATGTTCACTCCCGCGTTGTTGAAGGCGGAAAAGAGCGTATCCAGCTTTTCAAAGGTCTTGTCATCGGACGTCGTGGTTCCGGTGTAAACGAAGCGTTCACGGTTCGTAAAATTTCTAACGGAGAAGGCGTCGAGCGGGCATTCGCTCTTCATTCTCCGAAAGTGGCTCAAGTTGAGGTGCTGAAGCAGGGGAAAGTTCGCCGAGCGAAACTCAACTACCTCCGCGCTCGTCTCGGTAAAGCCGCTACGAATGTGAAAGAGCGCGCGAGAAAATCGTAGTTTCGGCTCTTAAGCGAAAATCATTTTAAAAACGGCGTGCCTTGATCGGTGCGCCTTTTTTTATGCCTAATCGCCTCTTGGGGAGTGAAGAAGGCCAAAGGGATTCCGTAGCGAGCCCGCGTCAAAGGCAGAGACAGCACCCTCGGCCTTGCCTTGTGTTCCGCCATTCCCCCGCGGTTTCGCGCTCCGCGTTGAAACACCGGACTTGAAACACGATACATTTGGCATCGATTTCCGCTTCCGAGGAAGGGACAAATCAGGATTTATCCCACTTTTCGCACCGCCCCTCGTCGGCGTAAAAAGCCCCAAGGGGGGGCGAACTTCCCGCCGCCCAGAATGCCCGAGTCATTTCGGCCTGGCTTGCGCAGGCGGATCGAAGCACGCTTCTCCTGGGATTCTGCAAAGGAACCGACTTTTTGGGTAGACGTCCTGAGGAACGCTAGGTGACCTCCGCCTCACGAAGCGATTTTACATTCCCGAGCCAGGTGCAGAGAAGCGCGGCAAGCAAAACAAAACCGCTGAGTGTTTTGGTCACTTGATCCAGTTCAGATCCCGGGGGATCAAGCCATAGTTTGAAGACGACGAACAAAGTCATCGCATAGACGGCAACGGTTACACTTCCGAAAATGCCCCTACCTTTCCGCGATTCGTTTCCAAACGTGAGCGACGCGGGGACGGTCGAAGCGATTAGACCGATCCCCCCAGTCAAAAGCGGGTCGATACTCAAACCAAATCCGATCGCGACAGCGGTGATACCAAAGACAAGCCCACCACCGACGGCGAGCCCCTGCCGCCTTTCTCCCGGCCTGAGAGCAAGACGGGCGGATCGGTCCATGAGAATTAGAAAATTACCAATCCCCGGTGCAAGCCAGACCCAAAGAATCAGGCCGAGCCAAAGAAAAACGAATACGGCAGCGATCATCGGGTTGATCGTTTCCAACCATCTCCTCATGAGCTGATAGGCAACGTAGATCCCGATGATGATCCCCCACTGTTTCCCCCCGGTAAACCGCTGCATAAAAAAGCAGTAGGACAGGTAGATGCGATAGAACCAGGACCGGGCACGAAACGATTCGATGAGCCCGTCGCGCGCTGAACCCGACTCCGGCTCGAGCCGGAGAGCCTCGCGAAAGTGCGTTTCAGCCTGCCTTGAGTCACCTCTTTGAAGGGCGCTCCAACCAGCATTAACGTGGGCAAAGCTGTCTTCGGGCGAGGCCGCGAGAAGCTGCTCCACAGCGATCGCGTTTTGATCTGACTTGCCTTGAAGCCGGAGGGAATGCGTGAGCAAATTGGCCGCCATCGTATTATCGCTATCGATTTGAAGCGCCTTGATGCACCACTCTTCCACCTTGGCCCATTGATCGAGTTCACAGTAGGCAGCCGCCTTCGCCGCAAGCGGAAAAGCGTCTTCGGGATCGAGCGCGATCGCCGTATCCGCAGACTCGAGGGCCTCCTTTCCTTTGTGCAAAGCGGAAAGAATAAGCGACTTCACTGCATGGTAAAAAGGAGCCTCGGGCTGAAATCGAATCGCCTCCCCAATCGATTCGAGCGCCTTCTGCTTCTTCCCCGATTGATTGAGCTGACACAGAGCAAGGCGGGAATACACGGAATCGTTCTCGGGCTCCCGCGCGAGAACCGAGTAAAAGATCGCCTCGGCCTCTTCGAGTCGTCCCTGATCCTGTAGAAGGATGCCGTGATTGAGTTCGCTCATGTCGTGAGTCAGAGAACTTGACCGCTCTATTTTTGGATCCCCAAATACTCAAGCACATCGTCGTAAAACCCGCTCTGATTGGCATAGAGTGCGTAATTTTTCGCACTCTCAAACCACTTCCGAGTGCTTGGTTTGACTTGTTTGGCCGATTTGATGAGCTGTTTCTGAGTCACCGGAACAATCTTCCCGGACTTCATCGCTTCGGAGAGGGCCGCCTCGATTGCCTGATCAAAGATCGCTTTGATATCAGCGCCGGAGAAATCTTTGAGGCGCTTCGCAAGCGCGGCAGGATCAAGCCCGAAAACAGGCTTTCCATCGGCCATGATCTTCACGATCTCTTCGCGCGCGGGCTCATCCGGAGGTGGAACAAAAATCAGACGGTCAAATCGTCCCGGTCGCAGAAAGGCCGAATCGAGATGCCAGGGGGCATTGGTCGCACCCAGAACGAGGACGCCATCGTTCTCTGCCGACTCGCTGTCCATCTCGGAGAGAAACTGGTTGATCAAGGTTCGCCCCGCCGAGGTCCGCATGTCTTTTCGGTCGGCTGCGAGAGCATCGACTTCGTCGAAAAAGAGAACTGTAGGGGCCTGGCGACGCGCCAATTCAAATATCTCGTGGAGCTTCTCTTCCGATTTACCTATCCACATATCGAGGATCTGATGAAGCCCGACGCTCATGAATCGAGCATCGATTTCGCCAGCCGTGGCACGACTAATAAGTGTTTTTCCGCAACCGGGAGGGCCATAGAGGAGCACTCCCCCGCCCGCCTTCTTCCCGTAGGCTTCGAAGAGTTCCTTATTCTCCATCGGATAGAGAATCTTCATCCGAATATCCTCTTTGACGCCTTCCATTCCACCGACCTTAGTAAAATCGGCATTCGGTCGCTGGTCGAATTCGAGCTCCAGCTCAGCCTCTGCCGCGGCGAAGGGATCTTCGTCAAATTCGTCGTCGTCGAAGTCAGGATCGTAGTAAGCACCCGCTCGATTGGTGGCCTCGCGCTGGGGCTGAGGCTTGGAGCCCGAAGAAGATTCCCGCCGCCCGCCGGCCTCGCGGATGCGCTTCAGCAATTCGTCACTCGCCAAGAGGGCTTCAAGGGTGATCGCTCTGTCATAAAATTCGCGCGCGCCTTTTCCATCGCCTTCACCGAGGGCCAATTTAGCCCGCAAGAGCCAGGCGGAGGCGAACGTAGGTTGCTCGGCATTCAGCTGCTCCAGTCTCAAAATCGCTTCAGAGCTACGGCCCTTCAAATCGAGTAACTGCGCGATCTGCAATCGTGCCATGGGGTTTCCCGGCTCGATCGAGAGGATCTGATCAAATGTGGTCTGGGCCTCTTCATGCGAAAAAGCGTCCATGTGAGCATCCCCCAGCATGAGGAGCAATGGAACATTGTCAGGAGAGACGGCGAGCGCCTGCTTGAGAGATTCGATATCAGCCATTCGTATGGAAAGAGTATTCCTAAGCAAAACCGAAAGCCTCCCCACAAGCAAGCAGTGAAGCAAAAAGGTTAAGGCGAGGCTTCGATGCCGCCCCTGCCCGCTTGAAGCATCGCCCTACCCCTGTTCACTTGCAACTTAACCCTCTTGAATAGCCGACATAACAGTGTTGAGTCCAGCCCCCGAAGGAGGCATGATGAATGCTGCACCGATTCTGAAAGAGTTGACTTCCATGTCGAAAAATCCTTGAGTTTGGCGCTTCCCTGTTTTCCGAGACTCTGTATGAGGCCCCTTTACTACCAACCACTTATTCTGACCCTGCTTTTCCTGACCGGGATCTCAGCGAGTTCGGTGGTGCGCGCCGAAACGTTTCTGGAAATTCGCTTTACCGATCGAAATGTATCCTTTTCCGGGAATATCGACTCAGAGGAAACAGGTCAGCGTCTCGCCGGTGTCGTACGATCCGTGAGGCCGGATCTTGCGATCATCAACGCGGGAATCAACGTCAGTCAGGATGTTGTAATGCCCGATATGAAAGATCTCGAGAACGTTCTGACCGAATTAGGCCTCTCGACTCACGAAGGCCGCATCGAGATTCGTCCGGGCTCGATTCTCATCGGGGGAGTCACCGATAGCATCGTCACGATCACGGCTCTACGAATTCGAATTCAATCGCTCATGGAAGGTCGCCGGTTCATCAACCGGATTTGCGTGGTCACCTCGGATGATCTCCCGGATATCAAAGTTTCACTTTCCGCAAATGAAGGAGAATCAGAACTCCTTGATTTTGAGTATCACCCCTCGAAAGAGGAGCGGTATGAGGCTCCCGGATTCCCTCTCAGCAAGTGGTTTCCAACCTTTGTTATGCTAAGCGATTTCGATCGGCTCGAGGGTAAAAAGAAAGCACTTCTTGTCGCTCAACCACTCATTGCGATGCCGATAGGCGACGAAGTGACACGCGATACCGATCTCGTTTTCGAGGCTCTCGAAGAGGAGGACTCGATTCCGCAACTGACTTACGAGACGATTGGTTCGATCCGTTTCTCGAGAAATGCTTTCCTCCTCCAGGCGAATCAGGAACCTATGATCGAAGCGCTTTCAAAAGCACTCACTTCCCCGGCATTCAAGGGAATCGCCGTGATTCTAAAGCCAATCAAAGCATCGGGGGGATCGGGTGCTTACCGTGACTATCTTTGCGAAAAAAGAGCTGGTGAGGTGAAACAGATTTTGTTGGAAATCGGATTACTTCCTACGAACATTTCAACTGAAGTGAGCGTGTCTTCCTCTCCGATTGATAGCGGCGAGGTTTTCATCGTAGTGAAGAGCCCTTCCCCTTTACGAGAGGAGTTAACTGACGGAGGAGCAAAAATCATGTTCGGAACCACGACAACTCCGGCGCGAGGGGGCGCAGAGGATCCCAAGGAGAGTCGAGAAACCGAAGGGATGATACCTGAGCATCCTTTGAAGCGAATCAGGCTCAATCTCTCGAGAGATCCCGAGTAGGAAGCCAAGCCTTCAGATGCCGAAACGAGAAAAAGCCCGGCCCCCTGCGGGACCGGGCTTTTAACCGCTCATCTGTGTCTTGTTTAACAATCTCGGGAATCGTCTCGGAGACAAATTTGTTTAGCTAAATACTATCGCTGGGCAACGTCGCCATTCTGGTGATAGGCGTTGTACTTAGAAGTAGGAACGATCAGCTCGTTACCGGGGAAAATGAGTGTCTTACCACCGAGGCGGTTGACCCGCTGAAGTTCAGCCATGCTCGTGAAGAAGTCGCGGGCAAGGCCGTAAAGGTTGTCCCCTTTGTTCACCGTGTAGTAGCCATAGGTCTCTCCTTTGCTGAGAAGAGGATTCTCATACTCATACTTAGCATCCTGCTTCGTTGTCTCCTTCACTGGAGCAGGGGTATTATTGGCAACCGTCGTAGCTGAAGGAATCGTGATTTTCTGCCCCAGACCAATCACGTCGGTGCGCAGGCCGTTCGCCGTCTTGAGAGAATTCACGTCCACCTTATACTGGCGGGATATCCCCATGAGAGTGTCGCCTTTGGCAACGATGTGGATATTTTTGTCTGACTTACTAGGCGTCGTTTGAGGGGTCGGCTTTTTAGTTTCGCCTACGACGACAGCGTTCTTTTTGACAGGCGCAGGCTTAGGGGTCTCCGCGATCTCGCTGTTGTCAGTCTTGGGGGCAACCTCAGGTGCTTCGCCGGAAATCAAGAGCGTTTCACCGATGTAGATAGGCTGTCCTTCGCTAAGTCGATTTGATGAAAGCAGGTCAGCGCGCTCAACTCCGTGCTTTCTGGCGATGGAACCAAGAGTGTCACCGTCCTGAATCACATAGGTCGTTCCCGCGTTAGGACTCGTGTCGATCGTATTGCCCGAGTTAGGACTCGTGTCGGTCGTATTGCCTGAGTTAGTCGCATCCAGTGTCGCCTGATCGCTATACTCGTAACCACCGCTATCTCCCACGAGGGATTCTTCAATCGTGACAAGCCGGCTTTCCATCGCAGACATACGAGAGTTGAGACTCTCAACAGTCACATCTGCGGATTGGGCAGTGTGGAGAAGCACAGCGGAAGCTGTGAAAGCAGTGAGGCAGGTCGAAATCCGATTCATGATTAGAACTTATGACTTAATTATATTCTATACAAGAAGAATTTTAATATTTATTAACTATTTTATAAAAATACCATCCTGATTTCATGGTAATTATAATAAAATCCCATAAAAACGCTAAAATTTGCGTTTCATCGATTCCAAACATGCTTGCCTCTCCCCTCCTGTATCGATAAAACTGCCCTCATGAAAATCACTTTCTGTGGCGCAGCCCAGACCACCACCGGTTCGCAGCACCTCATTGAAGCGAATGGGTCGCGGATTTTGCTAGACTGTGGCCTCTATCAAGGCCGTCGTGATGAATCGGTGGATCGAAATCGCAATTTCTTCTTCGAACCGGAAACGATTGATGCCGTTGTCCTGTCTCACGCCCACATCGATCACAGCGGCAATTTGCCCAACCTCACGAAAAACGGGTTCAAAGGAAACATCTACTCGACTTTCGCGACGAGAGATCTCTGCCAAATCATGCTCGCGGATTCAGCGAGGATCCAGACGCAGGATATGAAGTGGCTCAACAAACGCCGCGCGAAGAAAGGGCTCCCCGCGCTCGATCCGATTTATTCAGTCCACGACGCAGAGGAATGTGTCCGCCAGTTTGTTAATATCGGCTACGAACGCTCGATCCTTATTGCTGACGGGATCACTCTTACTTTCATCGATGCCGGTCACATTCTCGGCTCGGCGCAGATCATTCTCGACATCGAAGAGAACGGAGAAAAGAAACGGCTTCTCTTTTCCGGTGACGTCGGGCGGGGCGACAACGACCTCCTTCGCGATCCCGTTGCGGCCGAAGATGTCGATTATGTCATCATGGAAAGCACCTATGGGAATCGCGAGCACGAGCTTCCCACTCAGGCAAATCATCTCATTCAAGACATCATCAACAAAGCACTCGAGCGGAAGGGCAAAATCATCATCCCCGCCTTTGCCGTCGAGCGCACCCAACAGCTCATCTACGTGCTCCACGAGCTGACAGAGAGAGGAGAGATTCCGCCGGTCCCTATTTTTGTCGACAGCCCTCTCGCCGTCAATGCCACAGAGATTTTCCGAATCCACCCGGAGTGCTTCAACAACGAGGTCTACGATTTTCTCTTTGAAAAACGTAATCCGTTCGGCTTCGAAAACCTAACAATGGTGCGAAAAGTCTCCGCGTCGAAAGCACTCAACGACGTCAATGAGCCCTCGATCATCATCTCCGCATCCGGCATGTGCGAGGCGGGACGCATCCTCCACCATCTCAGAAATGGAATTGAGGATCCGAAGAATACTATTCTGTTCGTCGGCTACTGCGCGCAGAACACACTCGGCTGGAAGCTTCGCAATAACATGAAGAAGGTTAACATTCTCGGCGACTCATTCGACGTGAATGCCGAGGTCCAGATTCTCGACTCTTTTAGCGGTCACGCTGACCAGAGCGAACTCCTCGAATATTTTAATGACATGGGTGGAACGAAAGAACGCGTATTCCTCGTTCATGGAGAACCGGAGCAATCAGCGGTCCTGCGCGAAAAGCTCGCAGAAAGACACTCAAGCGGCACGGTTGAGGTTGCAGAATGGCGAAACACGGTGGAACTCTGATCTCCCCTTTTTTGAGCTACCATGAAGCCCCTCCTTCTTACCAACGAGTTCCCTCCCCACAT
>Ga0208903_1000085_pt1 | contig 95860 bp, 102 predicted proteins | sample AntAceMetag02UKJ_FD_184769 | JGI IMG/M metagenome (GOLD analysis project Ga0208903, IMG submission 184769) | Saline lake microbial communities from Ace Lake, Antarctica - Antarctic Ace Lake Metagenome 02UKJ (SPAdes) (version 2) | ecosystem: Environmental > Aquatic > Non-marine Saline and...
TATGAAGGCTTATCACATCTGCCTTTTCCTGCAGTTCTGCTAAAGATACTTCCTGCACATTTTCAGTTTGAAATCCCTTTCTGTATTTATCATAAGCGAGCACCTCACAGTCAAAACCCCTTAGTCGTTGGGCAAAAGCAGAACCCATGTTACCATATCCTATTATTCCTACGGTTTTCCCGGAGAGTTCCAAGCCTCTGTTCAGCTCTCTTTTCCATTCTGCAGATTTTACTTCCGTATCTCCTCTCTTTAAATGATTAAATAGCGACAGAATCATTCCTATGGCGTGCTCCGCCACAGCAGTCATATTGCCCTCTGGAGAGCTGTATACTTTAATGTTATGAGTGGTGCAGTAGTCCAAGTCAATATTCTCTAAACCAGCACCAGACCGTGCTATAAATTTTAGATTTGGAAGTTGAGAAAGTTCCTGTTCGTAGAGTTTGAATCTGCTTCTTATGACTATGCCCGAGCATTGCTCCGCAGACTTAAAAAAATCTTCTTTAGCTACTTTAGTCTTATCTAAACATGTAAACCCTTTAGAAGATAGAGTGTCCCAAAGTATTTCATGTACTGTATCTATGAAATGTACATTCATTAAGTAACTAACTCGAGAATAGTATTACAGGCCTCAGGCTCTTGGAAATATAGATACATCACTCGACCTATAATGAAGTATATAAATAGACCTACGATATCATTGGCTGTGGTTATAAATGGACCAGTGGCTAATGCGGGGTCTATGTTAACCTTATCTAAGACTAGTGGGGTAAGTGTTCCGAATAAGCTGGCAAAGATTATCACACAAAACAAGGCAATACTAACCGTATAACTAAGTGCTAGAGAGTCTCCAAAGCGCAAGTTGAAAGCGAGGATGACAAGGGCTAATATGATACCATTAAGGGTAGCCACTCCTAGCTCTTTAAGTAATTTTTGACCAGTACTGGATAGTCCTATGGTTTTATTGGCCAGTCCCTGCACTATAATAGCCGAAGACTGTACGCCTACATTTCCTCCCATAGCAGCTATAAGCGGAATGAAGAAGGCCATCTCTGGATATATTTTTATGTCATGCTCAAAAATATTGATGACTAAAGCTCCGAATATACCACCTATGAGACCGATCAATAACCAGGGAAATCGCGCTCTTAAAATCCGTTGAATTCGATCTTCCGAATCTACACGTTCTGAGATTCCACTCGCCATTTGGTAATCTCTTCCAGCTTCATCTTTGATTACATCTACCACATCGTCTATGGTAATTCTGCCTACTAAAAGGTTATTTCCGGTGATTACAGGGATCACCACTAAGTCGTATTTCTGCATAACATCAGCCACTTCTTCCACATCCTCATCAGATTCTACACTTCGCAAATCTTCATCAGTATAGATCTCTTTTATAGTAGTTCTCGTACTCGTAGCAGAAAAGAGTAGTTGTTTTAAGCTTAACCTTCCTTTAAGTATTCCTTCATCATTTATAACGTATATGGTATATACGTTCTCTAGATCATCTGCCTGTTTTCGCATTTCGCGAATAGCTTGGCCTACAGTCCAGTTAATGTTAACTGCCACTAATTCTTTTGCCATAATAGCACCAGCAGTACCTTCTTCGAACTGGAGTAGAGCTATTATGTCTCTAGCCTGTGATTCATCTGAAATTTTAGAAATTACCTCTTCTTGTTTTTGTTGAGGTAAGAGTTGAATTACATCGGCAGCGTCATCTGAGTCTACATTCTCATCTATTATTTCAGCTATCTCCTTAGAGGTTAGAACAGATAAAAGTTTGGATAACTCATCATCTTCTAATTCTATAAGTACATCCGCAGCCTCCTCGTTCTCCAGAAGTTTATAGATGTAAGTGGCCTCATCAGACTTTAACTCTTCCATCACATCAGAAATGTCTGCAGGGTGTAGTCCATGAAGAGCTTCCTGGATAGCATTATCCCGGCCGTTCTCTATGAACTCCTGTAAAATTGATATGAATTCTTTAGTTAATTCGAACTGCATAGCTGCGTAGCAATAAATATGTATCTGGCCACAAAGATAAGGGTATGTATGAAAGAAGAATTTTCAAATGAATACAATTTCTATTTACCTAATGAGTGACGGGTGTTTTTGACTAAATGTAAAGTAATTGTTACATAATGTAAAATATAAGTTACTTTTGTATCGAATCAGAAAATTTTTACTTCATGAATTATTTATTTCCACATCAGTATAAGAAAATAGGATTAATGGTATTGATACCTTCCATAATTTTTGGGATAGTGGTCATTATAACAGACTTTGCTCCTGAATTTTTGGATGTTAAAATTGAATTTGTATTGTCTGCGAATCCATTTGCTACATCAAATAATAATTTATTGAATGAAATACTCGGTATCCTAGTTATACTTTCTGGGGTAGTGGTCGCCTTTTCAAAAGAGAAAGTAGAAGATGAGTTTATAGGAAAGATAAGACTAGAGTCTCTGGTCTGGTCTGTTTATGTGAATTATGCTCTACTATTTTTGGCCATGGTAATTCTTTATGATTTTGATTTTCTCTTCTTTATGATGTTTAATATGTTTACCCTTTTAATTTTCTTTATAGTCAGGTTCAATTGGCAAATTTCAAAACTAAAAAAGACTTCTTTTGATGAGAAATAACATTAAAGTAGAAAGAGCCAAAAACGATATGACTCAAGCTAAATTGGCTGAGTTGGCCGAGGTGAGCAGACAAACGATTAACGCTATGGAGTTGTCCAAGTATGTTCCTTCCACAGTTTTGGCCTTAAAGTTGGCTAAGATATTTGGCAGAGATGTGCAGGAACTTTTTGAATTAGAAAAGATAGATTGGAAGTAAGATTAATTTCTCTTCCTTTGGAAAAACTCTTGGAGTAGTTGTAAGCAAGCATCTTCCAATACTCCTCCTATAACTTCGGTTTTAGGGTGAAGTATTCTTTTATTAGTGAGATGCTCATGGTCAAATTGGGTGTAGCCTCTGCGCTCGTCATAAGCCCCGAATACGATTCTCCCTATCCTGGTATTAAAAGCTGCCCCAGCGCACATTAAGCAGGGTTCTAGCGTTACGAAAAGGGTGCACTTATCCAAATACTTACCGCCCAAAAAATCTGAAGCTGCTGTAAATGCCTGCATTTCTGCGTGAGCAGTAAAATCATTTAGCTGTTCAGTGAGATTGTGCCCTCTGGCTATGATTTGGTTTTTAGCGACTATAACTGCGCCTACAGGGATTTCTTCGCGTTGCAATGCGTATTCAGCTTCCTTAAAAGCCATCTTCATAAAGTATTCGTCAGAGTAGATTTCCATATTGGGGACAAAATTACAATTGATTCACCCATTTACCAATCACAGAAGAAAGCAAGTTGTCACTTGTGCACGAAATCTTTTGAGCCAGCTGTAAATTGTCTTCTGAAATTTGCTTCTCTTTTAGAAGCGCAACGTTGAATTTTTTTAGAAGTCTTCTAGCAAGATATTCCTGTTCAGACTGTCCTTTTGTAGCCACTAAAATTACAGGAGTCTCTGTAGCCATAGCATCCAATATAGTGCTATAACCGCATCTGGAAATAAGAAGCTTACAGGAGGTTAAAAGCTTTTCTAAATCTTCTGTTAATAGATGGTTGTGAACAGTAAAATTTTCAGGAAAGACCTTTTTTCCCTCAGATTTAGGGATTCCTCTTACCACAGTTATTTTTTGTTTAGAGTTCCTGAAAGATTTAATTAACCTGTTTTCTAGTGTTGTTCTGTGAGGCTCTGTTCCGGAGAGAGTAACCAGAATAAAGTTTTCTCTGGTAGTTTTCGGAGCAGATTTGAATCTGCTCAATACTCCCAAGTATTTTTTAGTTGTAAAATCATCTGTAGAAGAAAGTTCACCAGAAATAACAGAACCTTTTTCATCGGGTACCCAGATTTCGGAAAACCGATGAAGGTACTTTTTTATTTGATTATTGGCTATAGTTCTAAAAAGTGTTTTTGGGGCTAATTTTAATTGGTGGGTAACCATTACGCTTGGGATGGATGAGGAGTAGACTCCATATCTATTGTCAGATATAATTCCAGCTATTTCATGTGTGGCTAAGTAGTTATCCAAAACCAATTTTTCACGATTGATATTTCGTTTTATTTTTAAAGATTGCAACGCTACATGAAGCCCTATGGGAATAAAATGATTAAAATGAAGGTCATAATCTGGGAGGATTAATGTCTGCAACAGAGGAAATTCAGCTGAGATTAAATCCAGGCTTTTTCCAGAGCCTGCTATTACCACGCAAACATTGGTGGTCAGCAGTTCTTTAATTATAGGGATGCATCTGGTGGCATGTCCCAGCCCCCAATTTAAAGGAGCTATTAATATGGTTTTTTTATGTCCGATTTGGATTTACTTTTGCACCGCAGAATTTATTCCACATGGGCAAAGATAAACTTAGAAAGTGGGCGGAAAACGAGTCGTTTGATATTGTTTTTGAACCGCCATTAAAAGAAATAGTAGAAGGAGCCACGTTCAAGCAAAATGAATGGGGCAGTACTGTTTTCGGGAATGACAATCCTATTACGTTAGAATTAGGATGTGGAAAAGGCGAGTATACTCTAGCGCTGGCTAAAAAATATCCTGAAAGAAATTTTGTTGGTGTAGATGTTAAAGGACATCGTTTTTGGAGAGGCGCTAAAACCTCTATTCAGGAGGGGATTTCTAATGTGGCTTTTCTTAGAACGAGAATAGAGTTTGTTCATCACATGTTTGGTAAAGATGAAGTAAGTGAAATTTGGCTCACTTTTTCAGACCCCCAAAAGGGAAATGAAAGCGGAACTAAAAGGATAACGAGCTATCATTTTTGGGAGAGATATAAGAGGTTTCTTAAGCCCGATGGGATTATAAATATTAAGACGGATAGTCCCTTGATTTATAAAAATGCTTTAGAAGAGATTAAAGAACACGGAGCAGAACTTTTAGTTGAAAACGGAAATATTTACGAATCGGATATTTCTCATTTTCCAGTCGATATTCAAGAGCTATTAGAAGTGAAAACGTATTATGAGCAGATATGGCTGGCTCAGGGAGATACGATTAAATATGTGCAGTTTAAGCTGAATGGAAAGTAAGGAGGGATTCTTTTCTATGGTTCATGAAGTGGTTAGGCTTATTCCGGTAGGTCGGGTGACTACCTATGGTGCTATAGCCAAGTATTTAGGTGCTGCACGTTCTGCTAGAATGGTGGGATGGGCTCTGAACTCTAGCTTTAGTCTAGTTAGTCCTGTGCCAGCGCATAGGGTGGTTAATGCCCAGGGCCTTTTGACAGGAGCCGCTCAGTTTCCTGAAACTAATATGATGGAGCGATTATTACAGAAAGAAGGAGTGGAGGTAAGTAATAATAAAGTCCAAAACTTCTCTAATGTGTTTTGGGATCCGTCTGAGGAATTAGAGTTGTAGTGCAAAAAGCGGAATAGAGAAGATTAATTCTCTTGATTATCTGCTTTTTTTTCGAGTTTTTCCCAGATCATATCGGCATTTAAATAGAAACTTCCTACCGCATTAAACCTGCACTCATGCGGAGCTATAATAGATAGAAAATGTTCACCGGAATCTCTCTGGTAAAGGTGATAAGTTTGACCAACGATTGGTTCAAAGCTTAATTTAGAGCTGTGAATGAGTTCATTGTATTCAAACTGTCTCATCATTTGCTCATACTCAGCTTTAAGCTCTAGGAACTTGGTTTGGACTTTGTGGTTGATTTTATTAATGCTTCTGTTTTTCCAGCTCGAAGTATCTACTGTAGTTATGGAAGGGGCTCCTACATTAGTTCCGTAAGGCTTTAGAGCAGCATCATATGTTTGCTCTTTTTCGTTGTAAACTACGTTGTCAGGTCTCTTTTTTTCCATGCTCATGATCAGGTATATTGCACGGCAAAGTTATAGTCACATGCAGTTTATGCAAGTCACAGAAGTATATTTAAGTCGGGATTAGAATGTTTAATCCTCATTTTCTTCATCAGAAGTGGGTTCTAGCTCATCTGAGAAATCTAAACTTTCATTAAAATCATCTATTAGGCTCAATAAATCATGATTTACCCTAATGAGGTATAGTGATTCCAGAGAGGGTATTTCTAAAACATCCATATAGTCTCCATCTGAAGTTTTAATAGAAGTAAAGTCAGAATCTGAAAATCCTTTCGGGTACTTTTCTCTTATGAGAAGCATGTGTTTATCGGTTATGTTCCGATAGTCCTTGAAAATACGTTTCATGGTATCTTGATTTAAAAATGAATACTCATCTTCACTCAAACTTCACTAGCTGACCACTCGCTTTCTGATAAACAAGTTATGGTTTATTATTCATAAATCAAATGTTTTCGCAGTGATTCATGAACTCTGAGGGGTGTGCTTTTCTTTAGAAGGGCATTAAATAGAGGGCTGTAAATAAAAAAGCCCGACTAATAAAAGTCGGGCAATTTTACTAATAAAGGGTGGAAGCCCCTATAGTTAGTGTTTTAAGTAAAAAGCCCAACTCCGAAGAGTCAGGCCTTTTGTACTCGAGGCGGGACTTGAACCCGCACGCCCATAAGGCACAAGATTTTAAGTCTTGCGTGTCTACCAATTCCACCACTCGAGCAAAATCTTTTTTGTTTCTACCTACCAATAGTAGAAATTTAATTGTCTTCAATCACTAATGAAGCACTCTCAGAGCGAAAGACGGGATTCGAACCCGCGACCCCGACCTTGGCAAGGTCGTGCTCTACCAGCTGAGCTACTTTCGCGTTGTTGTATAAAGAACATTCCGCCAAAGCGGGGCGCAAATGTAATAATATTTCTTATTTCTCTGTCAAATTATTTTAAAATTCCTGAGTCTTCTAGATGCCGAAGGATTTTTGTAGTAGCTCCTTCATTTTTAAAGACATATTCCTTGCTGACTTTACCTCTTCTTATTATTTCGGAATGATCTGATTTTAGTTCTAATAACCTGGCTACTCCATTTTCTATGCTATCAAATGAAATCCCTCCTCCTAGCTGTTGAAGTTCTTTGGCTTCAGTAAATTTCTTGTGGTTTGGCCCGAAAAGTACTGGTTTTCCCCAAACGGCCGCTTCTAGGATGTTGTGAACTCCATCTCCAAAACCGCCACCTACGTAGCAGATGTCTCCTAGTTTATAAAGTCTGTTTAATAGGCCTATGCTGTCTATGACTATTACTCTACTTGATTTTAGTGCGCTAGCTGGAGAGTTGGAAAGACGTAAAGGATGGTCTTGAGAGAAAAGTTTTAGAATACTTTCTATCCGGTCGTTATGAACCTCATGAGGAGCGATGAGTAATTTCCAGTTGCCGTCCATTTTAGCTAGTGCCTTTTGAATAAGCGCTTCGTCTTTAGGCCATGTGGAACCAGCCACGATGCATTTTCCGTTTTCTGGCAGAAAATCAGAGAAAATATCCAAAGCCTTACTGTTACTAGAGATGTCTAGAACTCGATCAAACCTAGTGTCACCCGTAACTTTAGATTGCGCAATTCCAATATCGTGCAATAGCTTTTTTGATTCTTGATTTTGAACGAAGAAGAATTTAATTTTTTCTAAGTCCTTTGCGGAAGATTTTCCATACCATCGAAAAAAGTGTTGGCCTTCTCTAAATATGGAAGAAACAGAATAAATTGGAATGCCCATCCGCCAAGTTTCAGTTATCAAGTTTTTCCAAAATTCATATTTAATGAGTATTACTGATTTTGGCTGGTATGACTTTAAAAATTCCCGAACCTGTCGTTTGGTGTCGAAGGGAGAATATAGAACAGCGTCTACCAATGGATAATCTTGAAGATGATTAAATCCGCTAGGACTAAAGAATGTAAGTAGGATATCTTGGGTAGGATGGTTTTTTTTGATGCTTTCTATTAAGGGTCTGGCCTGTTCAAATTCTCCAACACTGGCACAATGAAACCAAATAGGAGATGTGATGTTACTTATGGTTTCTTGGTTGTTTCTTCCTTGAACAAACGCTTTTATTTTAGCATTAAAAACGCCAATACAGGTAAGTGTTATCCAAGCCAAGTTCATGCTCCAGTCATACAAACGGCCCATTAATCGTATAGATTTTTTTTGTAGAATGGGACAACCCATCCTGCTTTAATTCCGAATAATAAATCTAATCGCGTATCTCCTAAGTCAGAAGTTAATGTGTCGAAATTATATTCTCTGCGGGAAGAAGTGATTCCTTCTATCAGTTCTAACCCTAGATAGAAGTCTCCAAACCTTTTTTTACTGAAAAATAGCCAGCCAATATTTTGAGAAAGCATTAATCCATTAGAGAGTCTGTCATAACCTTTTTCGTACTCACCATCTAGTTGAGGGATGTCGTCTAATTGATGTTCAAATCGAATATTATGCTGTATAAATCCAGTTCCTATGGTGAAGAGAATTCCTGATTCGTTTTTAGAATTTGTGAAACGCATGAACTTCCCGAAGTCAACGCTGAAATTGAACCCACGTTGTTGGATAAGTACTGATGCCGGTTTTCCTTCTACGCTAATAATCTCATTATTTACTGAAAGTAGATTTTGAATCAAGCCAGACTCCTGTACATCACTTCCAAATTGGTAATTCCCATTAACCCCAAAATAAGTTCCGTTTTCTTTTTTCGTAGCAAAAGTTAACCCTAAGCTACTATTCAGTCCAAAGCGGTCTGACATATCGCCTCCAGGGATTTGGAAGGTGTACCTTGGGCTAAAAAATGACTGTGCCTTTGATTCTAATTGGGCGCTAACACTAGCAGCTAGAGAGCTAATACATAGAAATAAAAAGAGTTTTTTAAACATGAGTGCTAAAGTAGCAGAAATTAAAGAATGTCTGTGTAAAAAAAACGACTAGAAGCATATTTCTAAGCAGCCTAATCTCTTTATAAATTGGTATATTCGCGTGCTATTATGTGAATTAAATGAAATCAATTCAAATGGTTAATCTCGTGTCTCAATACGAGAAAATCCAAACTGAAGTAGATCAAAAAATACTAGAGGTGGTAAGATCTAGCCAATACATCAATGGGCCAGAAGTTAAATTATTTGCTGAAGAGCTATCAAGCTTTCTTGGCGTAAAACACGTTATTCCGTGTGCCAACGGGACGGACGCTCTTCAAATAGCCATGATGGCTTTGGGGCTAAAGCCTGGAGATGAAGTTATCACAGCTAGTTTTACTTATATAGCTACGGTGGAAGTTATTGGGCTGCTTGGTTTAGTGCCGGTTCTGGTAGAGGTGGATCCGGAAACCTTTAATTTAGATATAAGTGCATTTGAGGCTGCTATTACTGAAAACACAAAAGCAGTAGTGCCAGTCCATCTTTATGGGCAATGTGCAAATATGGAGGAGATTCTTAGAATTGCTAAGAAGCATGATTTAAAGGTAGTAGAAGATGCCGCGCAAGCTGTAAATGCTACTTATACTTTTTCTAATGGTGATGTAGTTAAGGCGGGTTGTATGGGTGATGTAGGAACGACTTCTTTTTTTCCAAGTAAAAATTTAGGTTGTTATGGAGATGGTGGGGCTATATTTACCAATAATGATGAGCTCGCTATATCTATTCGGCAGATAGCCAACCATGGTCAAACCGTAAGATATCATCACGATAATATAGGAGTGAATTCAAGGCTAGATAGTCTACAGGCGGCTGTTCTTAGAATTAAACTAGAGCATTTGAATGAATATACAGCCGCAAGACAGTTTGCTGCGGCATACTATGACGAAGCTTTTAAAAATGAAACAGCTCTTTTGATACCAAAGAGAGACGCTAAAAGCAGTCATGTGTTTCATCAGTACACTTTGAAGACTAGAGGAATAGACAGGGATGAGATGCAGAGTTTTTTAGCATCTAAAAATGTTCCATCTATGATTTATTACCCCATCCCCGTGCACAAGCAAAAGGCATATACGGATGAAAGATATGATACAGTGGATTTCTCGAACACGGACGCGCTTTGTGAGAGTGTAATTAGTTTGCCTATGCAGACTGAATTATCTGAGGACCAATTAGAATATATCGTGAATACAGTAAAAGAATTTTTGAATAAATAAGATATGAAAATAGCAGTAGTAGGAACTGGATATGTTGGGTTAGTTACAGGAACTTGTTTTGCTGAAACAGGAAATCAAGTAATCTGTGTAGACATAGACAGTGAGAAAATAGAGAAAATGAAAAACGGTGAGGTTCCTATTTATGAGCCTCATTTGGACGTGATCTTCGAAAGATGTATTAAGCAGGGAAGACTTCATTTTACAACAGATCTGGAGGAGGCGATTGAAGATGCTCAAATAATTTTTCTGGCTCTTCCTACTCCTCCGGGGGAGGATGGGTCTGCTGATTTATCTTATGTGCTTGGGGTGGCGGAACAGTTGGGTAAGATGATTACCGATTATAAAGTTATCGTGGATAAAAGTACAGTACCAGTAGGAACAGCAGATAAGGTGATTGCAGCCATAGCTAAAAATGCCAAAGTGGATTTTGATGTGGTTTCTAATCCGGAATTTTTAAGAGAAGGATTTGCTGTAGATGATTTCATGAAGCCAGATAGAGTGGTAGTGGGAACAGAGTCAAAGAGAGCGCAGGAAGTAATGAAGGAACTTTATGCCCCTTTCATCAGACAAGGGAATCCGCTTATTTTTATGGATGAAAAGAGTGCTGAGTTAACCAAGTATGCAGCTAATGCATTCCTCGCAGCCAAGATTACTTTCATGAATGAGATCGCTAACTTTTGTGAGATGGTAGGTGCAGATGTGGATAAAGTTAGGCTAGGAATGGGGTCAGATACTCGTATTGGAAAAAGATTCCTGTTTCCGGGGATTGGGTATGGAGGAAGTTGTTTCCCTAAAGATGTTCAAGCGTTGCAACGCTCAGGAAAGGAGCTAGGCTACGATTTTAAAATTTTAGACAGTGTCATCGAAGTAAATGATAGGCAAAAGACTGTTTTGGCTAAACCTATAAAAGAATACTTTAAAGGAAACCTTCGTGGTATTAAAATCGCTCTATGGGGATTGGCGTTTAAGCCTGACACAGATGATATTAGAGAAGCTCCAGCATTGTACATGATAGAGAAATTAATTAGTGAGGGAGCCGAGATAACTGCTTATGATCCTGAAGCAATGCCTAATGTTGAGAAATTACTTGGTCACCGAATAAAGTACGCTCCAGATATGTATTCAGCTCTTGAAAATGCTGATGCACTTTTAATCTGTACTGAGTGGTTGGCTTTCAGAAATCCAGACTTTGATATTGTAGAAGAGAAGCTAAACAACAAAGTGATTTTCGATGGAAGAAATCTTTATGATTTAGAGAAAATGAATAAGCTAGGTTTTAGATATAAATCAATAGGTAGGTCTGAAGTGTTAAATAAAAAGGAAATATGAAAAGAGTCGTAGTGACAGGTGCAGCTGGGTTTTTAGGTTCGCATTTATGTGATAGATTAATAGCAGAAGGATGCCATGTGGTGGGAATAGACAACTTGATTACGGGCGATCTTAAAAATATTGAACATCTATTCGATAATGAGAGATTTTCATTTCAGAGAAATGATGTTTCTAACTTTGTACATGTGTCTGGTGATTTGGATTTTATTTTTCACTTCGCTTCTCCTGCAAGTCCTATCGATTATTTGAAAATACCCATTCAGACTTTGAAGGTGGGGTCGCTGGGGATTCATAATTGTCTAGGATTAGCTAAAGATAAAGGAGCAGGATTAATGATAGCCTCAACTTCTGAGGTATATGGAGATCCTACCGTTCACCCACAACCAGAAAGTTACTGGGGAAATGTAAATCCTGTGGGGCCAAGAGGGGTTTATGATGAAGCTAAAAGATTCCAGGAGGCTATAACTATGGCTTACCATACATACCATGGAGTAGATACGAGGATAGTTAGAATATTTAATACTTATGGTCCTAGAATGAGGTTAAATGATGGAAGAGTTCTTCCTGCATTCATAGGTCAAGCATTAAGAGGTGAAGACTTAACGATTTTCGGTGATGGAAGCCAAACAAGGTCTTTCTGTTATGTAGATGATTTAGTGGATGGGATATTTAAACTCTCTCAGAGTAATCATCACCAACCAGTAAATATTGGTAATCCAGATGAAATTACAATTAAACAATTTGCTGAAGAAATAGTAAAGCTTACAGGTACATCACAAAAGATTATTTATAAAGATTTACCTATTGACGACCCCAAACAAAGACAACCAGATATCACTAAAGCTACGGAAATATTGAAGTGGGCGCCTAAAGTTAATAGGGCGGAAGGACTAAAAATAACGTATGACTATTTTAGATCCCTTCCTGAAGAAGAACTATATAAGAAAGACCATAAAACTTTCGAAAATTACAGCAAATAAAATGAGCTATTTCTCACATGAAACAGCTGTTATTGACGAAGGATGTCAAATAGGTGAAGGCACTAAAATCTGGCACTTTAGTCATGTAATGCCTAATTCTGTTTTGGGAGAAAGGTGTAATATTGGGCAGAATGTGGTTATTTCACCTGAGGTAATTTTAGGAGATAATGTTAAAGTCCAAAACAATGTCTCTATTTATACTGGAGTAATTTGTGAAGACGATGTGTTCATTGGGCCTTCTTGCGTTTTTACAAACGTAATTAACCCACGAAGCGCAGTAAATAGAAAAGATGCCTACCTTAAAACTGTTGTTAGAAAGGGAGCTAGCATTGGAGCCAATGCTACCATAGTATGTGGAAATGATATCGGCCAGTATGCTTTTATAGGAGCAGGGACGGTGGTCACTAAGGAAGTATTGCCATTTAGTCTTGTGGTTGGTAATCCAGCCAGACATATCGGATGGATGAGCACATTTGGCCATAGATTAGATTTTATTGAAGGAAAGGCTAAATGCCTTGAAAGCAAAGAAGAATATATATTAGAGAATAACAAAGTTAGAAAACTGTAAATAAATGATTTACGATAAGTTAATAAAGAAAGAAGCTACTTTAGCTGTAGTAGGTTTAGGATATGTAGGACTTCCTATAGCTCTTGAGTTTGCAAGAAAAATAAAGGTCCTAGGTTTTGACATTAATGCCGAAAGGGTAGAAATGATGAAGAATAATGAAGATCCTAGCCAGGAGCTAGACTCTTCTGCATTCGATGGCTGTGATATAGAATTCTCGGCTGACCCTGAGGATCTTAAAAAAGCCAATTTCTTTGTGATAGCCGTTCCTACGCCAATCAACGAAAATAACCTTCCTGATTTAAGGCCAGTTCTTGCTGCAAGTAGAACAGTAGGGAATGCACTTAAAAAAGGGGATTATGTAGTTTATGAGTCTACTGTTTATCCTGGGTGTACTGAAGAAGACTGTGTACCAGTCTTAGAGGAGTTAAGTGGTCTGAAAATGACGGATGATTTTATGGTAGGCTATTCTCCAGAAAGAATAAACCCAGGGGATAAAATTAACACTATCAGAACTATAGTTAAGGTAGCAGCAGGCTGTTGTGATGAGAGCTTGGAAGATATAGCTAAGACCTATGAATTAGTGGTGGATGCAGGAGTTCATAGAGCTTCTAGCATAAAGGTAGCTGAAGCCAGTAAAATCATAGAGAACACCCAGAGAGATGTTAACATAGCTCTTATTAATGAGCTCTCGATAATATTTGATAAAGTAGGCGATATAAATACGTATGAAGTACTAGAAGCTGCCGGAACTAAATGGAATTTCCTGAAGTTTTCGCCAGGCTTAGTTGGAGGTCATTGTATAGGAGTGGATCCTTACTACTTAGTACATAAAGCGAAGAAACATGGCTACCATGCTAAAGTGATTAATTCTGGTAGATATGTGAATGACTCTATGGGTTTCTACGTAGGAAAACAAACAGTGAAAAAAATTCTTAGCGAAAGAAAAAACATTCAAGATTCCAGAGTGTTAGTGATGGGCGCGACATTTAAAGAGAACGTAAGTGATATTAGAAATACTAAGGTCATAAACGTAATTAGGGAATTAGAATCCTTTAGTGTGAATGTCGATGTAATAGATCCATGGGCTAGTTCTGAGGATTTCATGGAGGAATACGGAATAGGTATTAAAGCTGAAGCAGATGAAAATGCTTATGATGCTATTATTGTAGCTGTAAATCATAAGGAGTATATAGATTGGCAAGCAGCTGATTTTAAGAAATACTTTAATGATGATAAAGGTGTTTTTGTAGACCTGAAAGGAATTTACAGAAATATGAAGGAAGAGTTTAATTACTGGAGTTTATAAGTAATAGGCGCATTGCAAAGCAAGAAAAACATATTAGTAACAGGAGGGGCAGGTTTTATAGGAAGTCATCTAATAAAACTTCTCGTGAATAAATATCCGGAATATAGAATTATCTGCTTTGACAAACTTACGTATGCCGGGAACTTAGAGAATTTAACTGAAGTAGAGACTGCGGAGAATTATAAATTCGTAAAAGGAGATATATGTAGTCAGGAAAATGTGGCTAAAGTATTTCATGAGGAGGCAGTGACAGACGTCATTCATTTGGCAGCAGAGTCTCACGTGGATAGAAGTATATCTAACCCTAGTCAATTTATAGAGACCAATGTTTTAGGTACTACCACTCTTTTAAATGAAGCTAGAAAGTCGTGGTCCTCAGACGGGAATCTCTTTTACCATGTAAGCACTGATGAGGTTTTTGGTTCTTTGGGTAAAGAAGGATTCTTTAATGAAGAAACGAGCTATGATCCCAAAAGCCCTTACTCTGCTAGCAAGGCTGCTTCAGACCACATAGTTAGGGCGTATGGACATACTTTTGGTTTGAGTTATGTAATCTCTAACTGCAGTAATAATTATGGTGCTAATCAGTTTCCAGAGAAGTTAATTCCTCTAGTAGTAAATAACATAAAAAACTCCAAGTCGATACCTGTTTACGGAACAGGTGATAACGTAAGAGACTGGCTATGGGTAGGGGATCATGCTCGAGCTATAGATGAGATTTTCCATAAAGGAAAAAGAGGAGAAACGTACTGCGTAGGTGGCGAAAACGAATGGAGTAATCTAGACTTGGTAAAGTTGCTTATACAATTGACAGATAAGCATCTAGGTAGAAAAGAAGAGAGCTCATTAGGATTGATTGAGTTTGTGACAGATAGAGCTGGGCATGATTTTAGGTATGCTATAAATTCTAGAAAATTAATGGAGGAATTATCTTGGAAGCCGAGCTTAACTCCTGAAGAAGGAATGAGCCAAACCGTAAGCTGGTATTTGGAAAATGCTGAATGGATGTCTAGAGTAACTACTGGGGCATACATGGATTATTATAATGAACAATATTTAAAAAGGTAATCCCCTTTGAGTTTCTTAAACAAAATATTCAATCGAAATAAAGAAGAACATTCTGTTAGCCTAGAAAGTATGTTCGTAGATATGCATTCCCATCTAATTCCAGGAGTAGATGATGGGTCTAAATCTATGAATGATACGATCCAATTAATTCAAGGCTTAAGTAAATTAGGGATAAAACACTTTATCACCACACCTCATATTATGAGTGATATATACCCGAATGTAGGGTCTAATCTTTTAGCCGAGGGTGAAAAAGTGAAAGAGGAACTGAAGACTAGGGGCATGGATGTCACTTTTCAAGTAGCGGCTGAGTATTATTTAGATGACCACTTTATGGGGCTATTGTCCAAAAGAGAACTCTTAACGTTTGGAGATAATTATGTGTTATTTGAACTGTCATTTATGCAGGAACCACCTAATTTACAGGAAGCCATATTTGAAATGCAAAGCGCTGGCTATAAGCCTATTTTAGCACATCCAGAAAGATATCTGTATTATCATAATTCCTTTGAGGTTTATGAAAACCTTCATAAACAAGGCGTGTTTCTGCAGCTAAACTTGAATTCACTTATGGGCCAGTATTCGCCTCATGTGAAAAAAACATCTGAGAAACTGATAGAGAGTAAGCTAATTTCTTTTCTTGGTTCGGATTGTCATCATTTAGGCCACATCGCGCTTTCTAAGCAAGTCCTATCTAATCCATACCTAAAGGAACTTATTTCTAGTGATTGTCTTTTAAATAAGACGTTGATTCAATAACTTCATTAAAGTCCAATTACGACCATCAATAAACTCTCTAGAGAAAGAAAGTAGTCTAATCTGCACTAACTTCTGCCAATCGCACTGTAAGGCCATCTAGTTCATTCGATAAATGAACCTGGCAGCCTAGCCTAGAATTATCCTCTACAAAAAACGCTTGATCCAGCATGTCTTCTTCATCCTCTGAAGGCTCAGGAAGTTCATGGTCACTCTCTACATATATATGGCACGAGGCACACATGGCCATTCCACCGCAGGTTCCTTCCACGGGAAGTTCAGAAGCTTTGCAAAGCTCCATCATATTCATGCCCATATCTGTAGGCGCTTCTATGGTGTGAGGAGTCCCTTCTCTATCTATAACTGTAACCTTAATTATGTTTTCGCTCAAAATTCCTTAATTAGTTTTACTTAAAATCCCTGAATACCATTTACAGTGGTATACTTCAGGACTAAGTTCTTCTCTGGATTTATTCTCTTAAATGCGCTTTGAACCATGATGGTAGCCTCATGGAAACCGCATAAAATTAATTTCAACTTGCCTTCATAGGTGTTTACATCTCCTATGGCATAAACTCCAGGGATATTTGTAGAGTAATCCAAGGTATCTACTTTAATGGCATTTTTTTCTATATCCAATCCCCAGTCGCCTATGGGACCCAACTTAGGCGAAAGACCAAATAAAGGAACCCAATGGTTAGTAGCTACCTTGTATTCTCCTTCTGTCTTATGCTTAATAACTATAGAGTCTAATTCTCCATTACCCTCTAATCCTATTACTTCAGCATCAGTGATTAACTTGATTTTCCCTTTTTCTGCTAAGTCCATTACTTTCTGAACACTATCTAAATGACCTCTGAAGGTTTGTCTCCTATGAACGAGACCTACAGACTTGGCTACTCCTTCTGCTAGGAAAATAGCCCAATCCAGAGCTGAATCACCACCACCAGAGATTATTACATCTTTTCCTCTGTAAAATTCCGGGTCTTTAATGATGTATTCCACACCTTTATCTTCAAAGTTAGATAAATTCGGGATAGGTGGTTTTCTTGGTTCGAAAGAACCTAGCCCCCCTGCTATGGCCACTACAGGTGCTATATGCTTAGTGCCACGGTTAGTCGTTACGATAAATTTATCGTCATCTGTTTTTTCGATAGTTTCTGCTCTTTCCCCAAGAGTAAACGTAGGTTTGAAAGGGCTGATTTGTTTCATTAAATTATCTACCAAGTCTCCAGCTAGGATTTCCGGAAACGCAGGTATATCATAGATAGGTTTTTTCGGGTAAATCTCTACACATTGACCGCCTGGCTGAGGTAGAGCGTCTATTAAATGGCATTTAAGTTTTAAAAGGCCAGCTTCAAAAACCGTAAACAAACCACATGGTCCTGCTCCTATTATAATTATATCTGTTGCTATCATTGATAAACCTATTTTTCAGCAAATTTAAATTTATTATTTGGCAGAGAATCACTAATCTCGAATGAATCTACTATTTTTATAAAAAAAACAATAAATGAAGAATTTTCTATTGGCTATTTGCATAGCTATTGGGTACACAGCTCTTGGCCAGTGTGACGATGGTAGGTATCAAGACTTAATTTTCCCATCTGTTTCAATTGAATCTGATATTGTTTATGGGAATAATATTAATTACTTAAGTGTAGCCACCGATTTACATTTAGATGTTTACACTCCTGAAGGAGATACAGAGACACTAAGACCATTGATTATGTTTGCCCACGGAGGTAGTTTTGTAGGAGGTAGTAAAACAGGCGTTGATGTAGTTCCGCTTTGCAATGATTTCGCAAGGATGGGTTATGCCACGGCTTCTATACAATACCGCTTAGGAATACCCTTTACTCTAGAGCTTGAACTTCCTGCCACAGAAGCTGTGGTTAGAGGGTATCATGATATGAAGGCGGCTATAAGATATATGAGAAAAACCGTAGCCGAAGATGGTAATCCACATGGAATAGATCCAGATAAAGTTTACGTGGCAGGTGTTTCTGCTGGAGGATTCATAGCGCTTCACGTAGCTTATATGGATGATGAGGCTGAACTTCCAGAGATTTTAGATCTTACAGCAGAAGGTCTTACAGGAGGATTAGAAGGTGATAGCGGAAATTCGGGTTATAGTTCAGAAGTAAATGCCATAGTGAATATTTGTGGAGCTATAGGAGATGCAGAATGGATAAATGCGGAAGATGAGCCTCTTTTAAGTTTCCATGGGCCATTTGATACAGTAGTTCCTTATGGTTCAGAGACATTGTCTTTATTTGGCTTTCCAGTGCTAGATGTAGATGGTTCAGCTAGTATTAGTGTTAGGGCAGATGAAGTCGGTCTTCTGAATTGTTTCGAGATTTACGAAGATCAGGGGCATGTGCCTCATGTTGATAATGTTCAGATCTATGATACCACTAGAGCGATCATGAGCTCCTTCCTATCTCATTTAGTTTGTCCAGATATAGCATTAGACTGTGAGTATTCAGAAGTTATTGATTTATCAATCTCAGCAGAGACTTATGGAGATAAATTCGAAATTTATCCTAATCCTACCTCAGAGCTATTAATTATTGATTTCCCAGTTGTTTCTAAGACTTCAGAGATACTCATACTAGATGCCTTGGGTAGAGAAATAGAAAGACTTGCTATAAGTCCTTTATCTGAACGAACTGAATTGAATGTCTCTACCTTTAAAGAAGGATACTATACCTGTTTATGGATTAAAGAAGGTCAAGTAGAAAAGAAAAAACTCTTAATCATGAGATAAACTCTGGGTTTATCGCTACTACTTTAGTGATTTCTGGAGCGGCAGATTTAATAGACTGCTCTACGCCTGCTTTCATTGTCATCATACTCATGGAGCATCCTACGCATGTTCCATGGAGTTCTACTTTGACCACATTGTCTTTGGTAATCTCTACTAATGAGATGTCTCCTCCGTCTGCTTCGAGGTAAGGTCTTATCTTATCTAAAGCTTCTGTTACACGTGATTTTAATGAATTGGTCATGTCTTTTTATACTGATACAAATTTAATAGATAGTAGGCGCTGTTTAATCTCTATCTATAATTTATTAACTGCTAACTCTAAATTATCGATCATCTTATCTAATTCTTTTTTCGAAATAGAGTCTTCCTGCAGTATCGCAGGCCTTCCAGCATCACCAGATTCACGGATACTCTGTATTAATGGAAGTTGAGCCAATAATGGGATGTCCATTTCTTGAGCCAGCTGTTTTCCTCCGTCTTTTCCGAATATGAAATATTTATTCTCAGGGAGTTCAGCAGGAGTGAACCAGCTCATGTTTTCTACTAAACCTAGTATAGGAACGTTTATACTTTCTATCTGGAACATATTTATTCCTTTTCTAGCATCAGCTAAAGAAACGTCTTGCGGTGTGGTTACTACCACAGCTCCAGAAAGAGGAGCAGTCTGTACCAGTGAAAGATGAATGTCACCTGTGCCTGGAGGTAAGTCAATAATCATATAATCCAATTCGCCCCAATATGCATCTGTGAACATTTGGTTCAGCGCTTTAGAAGCCATAGGACCACGCCAAACAATAGCCTGATTAACCTCTGCGAAGAAGCCTATGGAAAGCACCTTAACGCCATGGGAAGTAATAGGTTCTATGAATTGCTTATCTCCGACTACTATAGGTTGAGGTTTATCGTGCAGCAGATCCATCATGAGTGGAGCTGAAGGCCCGTAAATGTCGGCATCTAACAATCCTACCTTATATCCTCTTTGGGCCAAACCTGTAGCTATATTTACAGAAACGGTAGACTTACCGACCCCCCCTTTACCTGAAGCCACAGCTATAACATGTTTAACTCCAGGTAATATTTTTCTCGAATCTATGTTGTCAGGATTTTTAGGGTTTGGTAAAATATTAATATCAGTTTCGATATCTTTTCCAAAGTTTCTTTCTAAAGCAAACAAACAAGCATCTCTCATCCTGTTCTTATTATGCAGAGCTGGATTGTTAACGTAAAGGGTGAAAGAGATTTTAGTCCCCTTTACCACAGTATTAGTTACTAAGCCAAGATTTACGATGTCTTTTTTTAATTCTGGCTCGAGTACATTTTGGAGAGCTTTTAATACACCTTCTACGTTTAATTCCATCGCACGAAATTAATCAACTATTGCTCAATTGGTATCTTTTTTATCGTTCTTCCAATCGGAAGCCAACACCATGAATGTTAGTTATTGAGATAGCAGGGTCTTCTTTAAGGTACTTTCGTAAGCGTGTAATAAATACATCCATACTTCTTCCTACGAAGTAACTGTCGTCTCCCCAAATTAGATTTGATACTACTTCTCTCTCGAGTATCTTCCCTTTGTGCTCGCAGAGTAGCTTTAAAAGAGCAGATTCCTTTTTCGTAAGCCTACGGCTATCATTATCCTTAGATAATATTAAGGTCGATGGAGTGAATTTATATTCACCTATTCTGTATTCTTTGTCGGAGTCATTTTTCTCTGTATTACTGCGCCTTAGTATTGCCTTCACTCGAAGTAGAAATTCATCTGAATCAAAAGGTTTCGTGATATAATCATCTGCCCCTAATTTCAAACCTTTAATTTTATCTTCTTTTTGGTTACGAGCCGTGAGAAAGACAAGAGGAACAGAATTATTCACTTTCTTAATATCCTCAGCCAGTTCGAAGCCATCTTTTTTAGGCATCATAACATCGATTAGACAAAGGTCATATGTGGCCTTATTAAAGAATAATAAACCTTCTTTCCCATCTCTTGCTAAGTGGACTTTATAGCCATTCATGGAAAGTAAATCTTGAATGACATATCCCAAATTTTCATCATCTTCTACTAGTAGTATTCTTTGCTTATCCATGGTGTTGAAGTTCTATTTTAAACGTACTACCGGTGTAGTCAGATTTAATTAATTTAATGGAGCCATCAAGGGCCTCCAAGACTGACTTCACATAGAATAGTCCTAACCCAAAGCCTTTTACATCGTGCTTATCTCCACTTGGGACCCTGAAGAATTTCTCGAAAATCATAGAGTAATGTTTCTTTTCTATTCCTACTCCGTTATCTTCTATCAGGATGATAATTTTGTTATTTAGCCTAGACGTGTGTATTTTTATCTCTGGTGATTGTTTGCAGTATTTAATAGCATTGTCTATCAGGTTGGTAAATACATTTGTTAGATGTAGTTTGTCGCTGTATACGATGTCTGATTGAGCCTGAAAATTAAAATGAAGTTTCCCCTTTACTTCGTCTAGCTTTAATTCTAGAGATTCTGTAATCTCTTCTAGTAATTCATGGATGTAAATGTGTTTTTTGTCTAAGTTTAGTTTGTTTGGATTAAGCGTTGCAATATCTAAGACTCTTTCAACTTGATTTTGAAGTCGTTCGTTTTCAGTCTTAATTATTCGAGCATATTTCTTAACAGATTCCATATCAGGGACATTCAAAAGAGCTCTAGTACTTATTGAAATAGTGCTTATCGGAGTTTTCAACTCATGGGTCATGTTGTTAATGAAGTCTGTCTTAATTTCTGAAAGTCTTTTTTGTTTTAAAATGGCCATAATAGAATAAGCGAAGAATAATACTACCAAAAGAATAATGAAGCTGTTGAACATCCAAATACCCATTTGATCCATGATGTACCCTTTTTTTTCAGGAAAATAAACTCCAAAATAGTGGCCATCTCGGTTAAGTTTCTTGTGAGGAGTAACATCTTCTGATTTAACTATATTGTCAGGCTGATCAACGTTTACTTTACTGCCAAAAACTATAGAATCATTAAAGCAGTCGTATATGACATACTCAAAGTTTTGCTTAAGAAGACTTGCTTGAAGTTCCTCCTTAAGTAAAGACTCTAGTAAATAAGGATGCAAAGTGTCATTCACATGTGCCACAAAGTAATTTGATGTTTCCTGAACCACAGGTTCATCTACATCTGAAGAGTCTTTATTTAAGGCTTGAATCCTTTCTACAACAGAGGTTAAAGCCACCACTGTTCTGTCATTAAACTCTCTATCCTGTATAGTGAAAGCTTTATCTACCCAGAAAATTTGAGTCACGATTATTCCTATCAATGAGATAGTGGCTAAGAATACTACGAGATAAATGGACTTACGACTCATTATGCCAAAATTAAGAGAATAAACCCTGTGCTCAGAATAGTTAACATTCGATTAACAAAGTGTTTCTTTAGATCGCTCTAATCTATATTTGAAGTATATGAATTTTTTAGCGCATTTACTTCTTTCAGGAGAAAACAGGGCAGTTCAAGCTGGTAACTTGTTCGGAGACGAGATTAAAGGAAGAGACTATTCTTATTTGCCTCGCGAGGTAGCTAAAGGTGTTACTCTGCATAGGTTTATAGATAATCACACAGACACATCAGAGTTGAATTTAGAGTTGAAAAAAGCCCTTTATCCATATTTCCATAAATATGCGGGTGTAGCACTAGATATTTATTTTGATCATTTTTTGAGCAGGCACTGGGCTAAGTTTTCAGAAATAAGTTTAGAGTTTTATGCTGAAGATGTTTACACGGAGTTAAAGCCATATGTTGAGTTCTTTTCCTCCAAATCTGAGAGGTTATTTCTCAGTATGACCAACCATGGGTGGTTAGCTAAGTATGGCGAATTGAATGGGATGACTTTGGTCTTTACCGAAATGCAGAAAATTTTGCCAAATAACGCGGGTATGGAAAACGCAATAGAGGCTTTAGAAATGCACTATGAATTAATAGAAAATGGATTTATTGAATATTTCCCGATTCTATTAACTGATTCACAGCATAAATTGTTAGATTTGTTCAGTGTTTAATAGAATCAGAAAACAACTTCGAGTCCGAACTATGAATTTTATAACTGGGCTTTCTTTAGAAGAATTTTAGAAGAAGATGAGAGTAATAATTACTTGTGCTTTATTTGTTCTCTCCAGCCTAACCATGTTAGCTGGAACCTTGATACTTGAGGGTAAGTATCAAGGAAAGGATTTATATGTTGTAAACAGCGTTTCCGCTAGTGGAGTTGGTTACTGTGTTTTTGAAGTCCTAGTTAACGGCCAGATATCCTCTGATGAATGGAATTCTCCAGCGTTTGAAATAGATTTAGATATTTACGGACTTCAGCTCGGTGATGATCTTGTCATTACTATCAAGTATAAAGAAGGATGTCTACCTAAAGTAATTAACCCAGGAGTATTAGAGCCTCAGCCTACTTACCAAGTTTTAGATATTAGTATATCAGATTTTGGTGTGTTTACTTGGGGTACTTCTGGAGAAACAGGTGCTCTTCCTTTTGTGGTTCAGCAGTTTAAGTGGAATAAGTGGGTTAATGTAGGTGAGGTTATGGGTAAAGGTATTCCCGGAGAGAATACCTACAATTATCAAACTGCCGAGGTTTCTGGAGTTAATAAATTTAGAGTGCTACAGAAAACAGGTAATGGAGACTTAAAAAGTTCTGTAGCCGTAGAGTATACAAGCTCTATGCCTCCTGTATCGGTAGTGTATGATAAGAAAGGCAGAACTCTCACATTCTCTAGAGAAACTAACTACGAACTCTACAACGTCTATGGCCAAATCGTGAAAAGAGGTTTCGGTGCAAAGGCAGACTTAACTGATTTGCTCAAGAATGATTATTACATCAGTTTTGACAACAATACTGAGAAATTCTATCGCAAATAGTATCTAGGATGAAACGCAGGATAATTCAGGTCTTGTTTTTTTTATGTGCCCTCTGCTGTTTTCAATGTAAAAAACCTACAGAAGTTAAGTACAGAATCTACGGTACAATCTCCAACTCTTTAACTAACAATCCTATTAATGATGCTGAAGTTAGACTTTCTGCTCAAATTTTGAATGCAGGGACTTTTAATAACAGTTTTCAACTCTTAGAAACTCAGAGGACCAATTCTCAAGGATATTACGAGTTTAATATAGACAAGGAGCTTTTCAATTCTATGAAAGTTCAATTTGATAAGGAGTTATACGGTTCACAGGAGGAAGAGATTAACCCTGAATCTATTGATCCTATTGAAGGTTTGGAAGTTTTAATGGAGCTAGAGCCTCTGGCGTTTGTCAATTTGAAAGTGAGAAATATCAATCCTTTTAATGATGAAGATCAATTGGTCTTTAGATATACAACATCTTATTTTCCGCAGTGCGCATGCTGTAATAATCAGTATCAGTACTTCACAGGAACTGAAGTTGACACAGTTGTAAGCTGCACCATTATTGGAGAAACACAGTTAGATTACTATTATTCCATATTACGTGGTGGTTCCATTACGGCTGCATCTGGCAGTCAGTTTATAGAGTCTTTTGGAACAGTAGATATCGAAATTAACTATTAAGACTAACTCCTGTTCTCAAGTTACTAATGTAAATTCGAGCGAATGAGATTTAAAAATTCAGCACGAGTTTTATCTTTTAAGAACTCTCCGGTGAACGCGCTAGTTGTGGTTACTGAATTTTGTTTTTGAACACCTCTCATTTGCATACACATGTGGCTTGCCTCTATTACTACTGCTACTCCACAAGGATTCAATGTTTCTTGAATGCAGTCTCGAATCTCTACAGTTAGCCTTTCTTGGACTTGAAGTCTTCTTGCAAATGCATCACATATTCTAGGTATTTTGCTCAAGCCTACTATCTGTCCGTCAGGAATGTAGGCTACATGAGCTTTTCCGAAAAAGGGTAGGATATGATGTTCGCATAAAGAATAGATTTCTATATCTTTTACGATAACCATCTGACTATAGTCTTCAGCAAACATGGCGGAACGAAGAATTTCTGAAGGATTTAAGTCGTAGCCATGAGTAAGAAATTGCATTGCTTTCGAAGCTCGTTCTGGTGTTTTCTGAAGGCCTTCCCGTTCTGTATCCTCACCTAAATCAAGTAAGACATTTTTATACTGGGTTGCTAGCTTTTCAGTTAACTCCAGGTCATACTCGTCTATTTTGTTATACTTTTTCATGTTATTCACCGTAATATTCTGCACTATTATTTTCAGTTTCGAAAAGAAGAACTTTATGAAGTTGAGCTCCCATAGAGGTTACTTCCTCTGATAGCTCATCCCATATTTTAAAAACTAAAATCTCAGTAGATGTCATTCCATTTTTTAAGAACTCCACATCTAGATTTAGGTTTTTATGGTCTAATTTATCTGTAATATTCTTTTGTATGAGTTTGCTCAAATCCTTTAAATCAACTAAATATCCTGTATCATGATTGATGTAGCCTTTGACTGTTACGAATAAATCATAGTTATGCCCATGCCAATTTGGGTTGGCGCACTTTCCGAATGTTTCTAAATTCTTCTCTTCACTCCATGAATCATTCCATAGTTTGTGAGCAGCATTGAACCTTTCTCTTCTGGTAACATATACTAGTCTTCTTTCCATTTTTTGAGCAAGTCTATTAAATTCAAAGTAAGGGATAAATCTTTATTTAATATATAAATCCAACTAAAGAATTTGACTCTATTTTTGTGGGTATATAAGAATAGAAAAATATTAAGGAGAATGATAGTAGTAACAGGGGCAGCAGGTTTTATTTCTAGTGTGTTAGTAGAGAAATTAAATCAAGAACGTTTTTTTGATTTAGTACTGGTTGATGATTTCTCCAGAGAAGATAAGAAAAGGAATTTTGAGAATAAAAAATTTCGTTGTCTAGTTGATAGAGGTAATTTTGAAAGTTGGTTAGTTGAAAATGAAAATGAAGTTCAGTTCATTTTTCACCTAGGTGCTCGAACAGATACAGCTGAATTTGATAGAGATTTATTTAATGAATTGAATCTCAATTATTCTAAGATGATTTGGAATAAATGTGTGGAATATGGACTTTCTCTTGTTTATGCTTCTTCTGCAGCTACTTATGGATTGGGGGAGCAGGGCTATTCTGATTCTCATGAACTCATAGAGGAATTAGTTCCACTAAACCCATATGGCGATTCTAAAAATGATTTTGATAAGTGGGTGTTGGGCCAAGAAAGAAAACCTTATTTCTGGGCTGGATTGAAGTTTTTTAATGTGTATGGTCCGAACGAGTATCATAAAGGAAGGATGGCGAGTGTGATTTTACATGCCTTTAATCAAATCAACAAAACTTCGGAAATGAAGTTATTTGGATCGCACAAGGAAGGGGTTGAAGATGGTCACCAGTCGCGCGATTTTATATATGTTAAAGATGTAGCAGATGTTTGCTTCTTTTTGATGAATAATAGAAAAGACTCAGGGATATATAATCTAGGAAGTGGAGAGTCTAGAACTTTCTTGGATTTGGTAGAAAACACATTCAAGTCAATGGACGTGCAGTCTAAGATTTCATTTATCGATACTCCGGAGGACATTAGATCTACCTATCAGTATTTCACTGAGGCCAAAATGGAGAAGCTAAGGAAAATTGGCTATGATCAGAGATTCACTTCTTTGGAAGAAGGAGTAAAGGATTACGTGAGAAATTATTTAATGGCTAATAAATCCTATTGATATTCGGTAAGAAGCTGCTGTAGCTTTTGTCTTATTCCAGTAAGTTTCATCACTACGTCTGCACTAGATGAGGTTTCACTACTTCCGTTTTTTAAAGCTTTTCTGGCTCCTTCTAGCGTGTAGCCTTTCTGCTTAACTAAAGAGAATATTCTCTTTAAAACCTCCAAATCTGAAGGGGTGAAGAGTCTATTTCCTTTTTTACCTTTCTTAGGTTTAATTTGGGGAAATTCTTTTTCCCAAAACCGAATCAAGGATGCGTTAACGCCTAAGATAACTGAAACCTCACTTATGGTATAATACCTTTTTTGTATGTCTTCCATGGCAGCCAATTAGTAAAAGAATAAATTGATTAAGCTTAGTCCAGAGATTTGCCTTTTTGTGAAGCCTTCTCTAGAAGTCGATTGTATTCTTCGGGGGTAAGGTCATTAAAATAGTAGTGAGCGGGATTTACCTTTTGACCATCCTTCATAACCTCATAATGACAGTGTGGCGCAGTAGAAGCACCAGTGCTTCCAACTAGTCCAATAACTTGACCTCTTTTTACTTTCTGTCCGGGTCTTACTTTCATCCTACTCATGTGGGCGTAAAGAGAAACATAACCATAACCATGGTCTATTTCTACTCTATTTCCATACCCGGAGTATTTATTGTCTGAAGCTCTAACCACACCATCTCCTGTGGCATAGATTTCTGTCCCGGTAGTGGCAGTGAAATCCATTCCCCAATGCATTTTGAGAACCCTATAAATAGGGTGAATTCTCATGCCGAAACCAGAAGCCATTCTAGTCAGGTCTTTATTAGAAACCGGCTGAATAGCTGGAATGTGCGCTAAGAAATCCTCTTGGTTTTTAACTAAATCAAAAACCTCTTCGAAAGACTTTGATTGAGCGACTAGTCCACGTGTTACTTTACTAAGAAGTTTTTTAGTCTCTATCAGCTCTGTGCTTATATCATATCCTTCTAAGCCATCGTACCTATTTATTCCACCTATAGATAAATTCCTTTTATGGTCAGGGTAAGGCTCTGACTCAAAAATAGTTCTATATAAATCATCGTCTTTCTCTTGGATGTCTTTAGCAAATGAATTTAAATTCCGAAGCTCTTTTTTGATTTCTTTGAGCTGAACTTTCAGAAAGCGATTTTCGTTTTTAGCTTCTAACTCTCCAGGAGAGTCAATACTGCTACTAATTAACCAGCCAAATACTCCTGAAAGAATGACTAAAGGAATGACATATAATGATCCCTTCAGAAAATAGTCTTTAACTCTTAAAGAGATCTTCTCATATTCGAGAGTCTTAGGATTGTATCTAAACTTTGATTTAGCCAAACTATTCTGATTTTGTGGGTGCAAAGTTAGACAAAAATTGATTTACCTTTGCACCGCTAAAATTCGCGTAAAAGCAATGTGAATCGCAAACATGAATAACATGACAGCAAGAGAAATAAGAGCTAAATTTTTAGAGTTTTTTGAGTCTAAAAACCACCAGATAGTAGCGAGTGCTCCTATGGTAATAAAGGATGACCCTACGTTAATGTTTACGAATGCAGGAATGAATCAGTTTAAGGATTTGTTTTTAGGGAATTCTGAAATAAAAAATGCGAGAATAACCGATTCTCAGAAATGCTTGCGTGTGTCGGGTAAACATAATGATTTAGAAGAAGTAGGTGTAGATACATATCATCATACAATGTTCGAAATGCTCGGTAACTGGTCCTTCGGAGATTATTTTAAAAAAGAAGCTATTTCATGGGCCTGGGAGTTATTAACGGAGGTTTATAAAATTCCAAAGCAAGATTTATACGTGTCAATTTTTAGTGGTGACGAAAAAGATGGACTGGGAAGAGATAATGAGGCTAGGGATATTTGGAAAGGATTAATAGAAGAGGATAGAATTTTAGAGTTTGATAGGGAGGATAATTTCTGGGAAATGGGGGAGAGTGGTCCATGCGGTCCTTGCTCTGAGATCCATGTAGACATGAGATCTCCAGAAGAAAAGGCGAAAGTTTCGGGAGAAAGTCTAGTAAATAAGGACCACCCTCAAGTAGTAGAGGTTTGGAATTTGGTGTTTATGGAGTTTTCCAGAAATGCTAAGGGAGAATTGTCTCCTTTGCCTAATAAACATATTGATACAGGTATGGGTATGGAGCGTTTAGTTATGGCGTTGCAACGCAAGACTAGTAATTATGACACTGATGTATTCCAGCCTTATATTCAGAAAATAGCAGCTAAAAGTGGAGTGAAATATGGTGCTTCTGAAAAATCGGATATAGCTATACGTGTTGTTGCTGATCACTTAAGAGCAGTTTCCTTTGCTATAGCAGACGGTGAATTGCCTTCTAACACTGGAGCGGGTTATGTCATTAGAAGAATTTTGAGAAGGGCTATTCGATATTCATTCTCTGTCTTAGAAATTAAAGAAGCTTTTATCTACGAGTTAGTTAAGGACTTAGTAAGGGAAATGGGAGATTATTTCACTGAGTTAAAGTCTCAAGAAGCGCTTATAACAAGAGTGATAAAAGAAGAAGAAGAGAATTTTCATAGGACACTGGGGAAAGGTATCGTTCGATTAGAAAATTATATGAATGAAAATAAAACTAGTGTCATCAGTGGTGAAGTAGCATTCGAGTTATATGACACCTTTGGATTTCCATTTGATTTAACCAGATTAATGATCACGGAAGCTGGAAGGGAGGTAGATGAAAAGGGATTCGAGGGAGAATTGCAGAAACAAAAAGAAAGATCTCGTGCCGCTACCAAGTTAGAAACTAAGGACTGGAATACTGTGAGTACAGTCAAGAAAACAGATTTCATAGGATATGACAAGTTGATCTCTGAAAGTAAAATAGGAGAGTGGAGGGAGATTAAGCAAAAGAACAAAGTGTTCTTTCAGTTTACTTTAGATATTTCACCGTTCTATGCAGAAGGTGGCGGACAGGTGGGTGATTCTGGGGTACTCACTAATGGGACAGATGAGATTTTAGTGTTCACTACCAAGAAAGAGAATAATCAGATTTTACATTACACAGAGAAATTACCTACTGAATTGGCAGGAGTCTGGAGATGTGCTGTAGATTCTGTGAGCAGAACATCGACTGCAGCTAATCATACTTCTACGCATTTAGTGCATTTGGCGCTTAGAACTGTTTTAGGGAGTCACGTGGAGCAGAAAGGTAGCTTGGTAAATGCTGATTACTTAAGATTTGATTTTTCTCATTTCAGTAAGGTGAGTGAGGAAGAATTGGAGGAAGTAGAACGTATGGTAAATGACCTTATTCGTGAGAATATTGAGCTAGAAGAAAACAGAGACTCTACTTTAGAGGAGGCTAAAATAGAAGGAGCCTTGATGCTTTTCGGAGAAAAGTATGGAGATAAAGTACGATTGATAAAGTTTGGTGATAGTGCTGAATTATGTGGAGGTACTCATGTGTCTAACACAGGAAGTATAGGCTATTTTAAAATCACATCAGAAGGAGCAGTAGCAAGTGGGATTAGAAGAATCGAGGCAGTGTCTGGAGAGAAATGTGCTAGTTACATAACGGTGCTAGCTACTCAGATGAAGTCGTTAAAAGGAATTCTTAAATCACCTAGGGATTTGGTTAAGGCTGTAGAAGATCTTCAAAAGAAGAATAGTAACTTAGAAAAACAAATTCTATTACTAAAGAAGGGCGCAGCTGCCGGAATGTCTGAAGCGATTAAAAAAGAAATTATTGAAATTAATGGGACGTCATTTCTGTCTAAAAAAGTGGATTTGGATGCCAACGGAATTAAAGATTTAGCTTTCGAGTTGCGTAAAGAATACAAAGACATTTTACTCATTTTGGCTACAGATGCGGGAGGTAAACCGGTTATTTCATGTCTGGTCGGAGATGATACTATAAGCAAGAAAGGGTTACACGCTGGGAATATAATTAAAGAATTGGCCGCAGACATTAAAGGAGGTGGTGGAGGACAGGCCTTTTTTGCTACTGCTGGTGGTTCAGATGTTTCTGGAATAGAAAAGGTCCTAGCTAAAGCTAAGACCTTCCTTTCATAAATATGTTAAAGAGAATTAAGCTAGGGCTCTTTCTGCCTTAGCTTTCATTGCAGCTAATTCTTCATCAGACTTGTCATAAACAGTTCCATAATAAACTTCATTATAAGCTAAGCCTAAATTTAGAAAGTATAGAATGCTAAATAAAATGGCTAAGGTGTAATCCACGATGTGAAATTTACCGAAGCTGTTTAATAGTTCGAATAATACTTTTACCACGAAGAATATATTGAATAAAGGAATAAATATTAAACCAAAGTGTGAACTAGGTCTTCCTACAATTTTAAGTGTTAAGTAAAAGTCATACACAGGAAGAAAAGTTCCTAATAAGATTTCTTTCTTAGATAATCCACATTTATCAAAAAGTCTCCATTTAGCTACAAGACCGATGATGATTAGAAGTGGAAGAACTATCATCATTCCAATACTCATGTTAGAGAATATGGCTATAATACTCGAAAGTGGGTTAGTGAATAATTCCATGGTGTCTGATTTTTAGTGTTTAATGAAACCTTTGCAATAGGGCCTCGTACATATGACGTTAAAATGTTGTCTGGGTTGCCTCTTTTCGTGTACAAAGTACAAGATTTTTTACTCAGGGTTAGGGTTGGCGTATTGTTTGACATGACTAGCTTCTATTATTTCTGGACATAGAATTATTAGTCTTTCTATAATGTTTCTAAACTCTCTTATATTACCAGTCCAGTTAACTAGTTGAAGTTCTTTTATCGCTTTATCATCTATTCTCTTTTTGGCCATTCCATATTCATTACAAATTTTAGTAATGAAGAAATCAGCTAGCATTGGAATATCATCCCTTCTTTCATTCAAACTAGGAACATGAATAAGAATTACGCTAAGTCTATGAAATAAGTCCTCTCTGAATCTTCCTGCATCTATTTCTTCTCGGAGATTTTTATTCGTAGCAGCTAGAATTCTAACATTAACTTTGATGTCTTTCTCACCGCCTACTCGAGTAATTCGGTTTTCTTGAAGAGCTCTTAGCACTTTCGCTTGAGCACTTGAGCTCATGTCTCCTATTTCATCTAAAAATAGTGTGCCTCCATCAGCTTGTTCGAACTTGCCCTTGCGCTGTTTAATAGCAGATGTAAAGGCACCTTTTTCATGACCGAAAAGTTCGCTTTCTATTAACTCACTTGGAATAGCAGCACAGTTTACTTCTATAAAGGGTGCTTTATGTCTAGCGCTTTTTTCATGTAGCTGTCTTGCTACTAGTTCTTTTCCTGACCCGTTACCGCCAGTAATTAGTACTCTAGCATCAGTAGGAGCCACTGTGTCTATCATGTCTTTGATGTCTTGAATAGAGCTTGATTCCCCTACGATATCAGAAGTCTTACTGGCGTGAATTTTCTTTTTTAGAATTTGAGTTTCCTTGACTAACGTAGATTGGTCGGTAGCATTTCTTAGAGTAACTAAAATTCTATTTAGATCTAATGGCTTTTGTATGAAATCATAGGCGCCATTTTTTAAAGCATCCACTGCAGTATCCACGGTTCCATGACCAGAGATCATTATTACAGGAACATCCAAACCTAATTCTTGAATTTTACTTAAAACTTCTAAGCCATCCATTTTAGGCATCTTTATATCACAAAAAATGACATCGAACTTTTCCTTGCCTAATAGGTGAAGCCCTGCAGCTCCATCTTCTGCTGTATCTACTTGATATTTTTCGTACTCTAAAATTTCCTTTAAAGAATTTCTTATTGGAGCTTCATCATCTATCACTAATATTTTTGACATGTGCTTTTTTTTGTATTTAAGTTCAATTATTATTCCAATTATTTGATTGGAGTCATTGAAGACAGTAATCCTTCTTTTAACGCGTATGATGACCGAAATAGCGCGCTGACTTTAGTCGTTCTAATCACCTCAAAAATTTCTAGACTCGAAATCACCATCATGTCGGCACGCATAGGCAGCAATCCATTCGTAGAGTGTCTTTCTTTTAGAGTAGAAGCTACCAATTTATCGTGCAGTGAGAAAAAATCTGAGAGATCAATTTCATTGAAGTCTATTTGATTTGATGAGTAGTCCTCGTGTATATCCCATTCTAGCATATCGTGAATAGAGTCGAATGAGCCGCTGCTACCGATTAGTGTATTTGTCTTATGCGTAGCAAAAGCTTCATACAAGTCCTTCAGTTCATGTGTAAGTCGTTCAGATAATCTTTCTCTTTCAGATTCTGTAATCGGATCAGACGGATTTAACCAATCCAATAACCTACTTACTCCAAGGTTATAGCTTTTGGACCAAACGACTAACTTATTTTTTACGATAATAAATTCAGTGCTTCCTCCGCCCACGTCCATAATAACGTAATCATCTAAGCCTTCTGGTAAAGTTAATTCGACTCCTTTTTGTATTAGAGAAGCTTCTTCTTGACCTGATATAATGTCTATTTGTATTCCCGTAGATTTGAGAACTTCTTTTTGAAACTCCCCTGAGTTAGAAGAGTCTCTCATAGCAGAAGTAGCTATAGCTTTAATTTCTGTTACTTGATGGTGGTCTATAACCTGCTTATAGTGAACCATGGCTTTAACTCCTCTAATAAAAGCATCGGGCATAATTTGGCCTTCTTTTAGTCCAGATTTACCAAGTTTAACCGCTTGTTTTTCTTTAGCTATGAGTTGAAAACCACTGTCAGTGATTTCCGCAATCAATAGATTGAAGGTGTTTGTCCCTAGGTCAATTATTGCAACGCGCATACTAGTACTTTAACCATTTCCATAGCTCCCTATAAGAAACCTTCTTTCCGTACATCAGAATTCCGGTTCTGTATATTTTACCTGCTAAGGCTACTGTTCCTATAAATGTAGCGATAAGAACTATCATAGAAAGGGCTAATTCCCACCATTCAAAACTACCCATCGAAACTCTCACCAACATAATAATAGGGGAGGTAAGAGGGAAAATACTAAATACGGTGGCTATAGTACTTTCAGGATTTACGATGACTAGCTGAGATAACATAATAGCAGCTATCAAAGGAATAGTTATGGGGACTAAGAATTGTTGTGAGTCTGCTTCTGCATCTACTGCCGATCCAGCTGCTGCCATTAGCGAACCATAAAGTAGATATCCTCCTAAGAAATAGAAAATAAAGCAGAGAGCTACTAAGGTCCAATTCATGGAAAATGCAGCTTCTATATAATCTCCTGCCTGGCCCATGCTAGATAAAGCTTGTTCTAGAGATGCGTCTTGAGAGATTACATTTCCGTTTTCTACTTGAGCGGCTAGTTCAGAAACATCAGTCTGACTAGATATAATGCCGATCCCTACTGCTGAAATCACAGCAAAAAGGCCAATCCAAAGTATGAATTGGGTAAGTCCTACTAGCCCAACCCCTATTATTTTCCCCATTAACAGTTGGAATGGTTTTACAGAAGAGATAAGTACTTCTACTATTCGGCTCATTTTTTCTTCCAGTACGCCTCTCATCACTAAAGAACCGAAAAGGAAGATAGTCATGTAGATTATAAGAGATAGGGCGTAACCTATCCAACCTCTAGTTCTTAAATGTGGGTCTTCTACATCTAAATTCTCGGCATCCTGTTCAACTAAATCAATATTGACTTCTGCTTTTTTATAATCTTCAGGTTTTACCTTTAAGTAAGTCTCCCATGTGTATTCCTGAAAATCATCTTGCAGATTGTTTTCTATCTTATTAGAGATAATGCTTGATGGAAGATCCTTATAGAGCATAGGGACATTCTCATCATTCACTGTCTGATCATCTACACTTATCTTTAAAGTATAGTCGCTATCGAGAAATGCTTGAACCTCCATTTCTTCGTGAGTGAAGTTGTAAATGATGCTGCTGTCTTTAGCGTTTTTCCATCTTTCTGTGTTGATAGGGATAATCTTGCCATTTATATTATTAGATAAAATACCGGAAGAATCTACCACGAGAACATTATGGTTCGTACTATCTGATAAGCCTAAAGCGATAACTCCAGCAAATACAGCTACGAAGAGAAATGGAACTAAAAAGGTGACTATAAGGAATGACTTTTTGGTAACCCGAGTTAAATATTCTCTCTTAATGATTAATGAAGTCTTATTCATGATTGTGCGTTTTTAGCCTCTATTACTTGAATAAAGATGTCATTCATACTAGGGATTACTTCACTTACGCTATTGAATTTAACTTCAGGTAAAGTGGCTGATAGTAGATCGTTTAATCCCATTGCGTTGTTTAGGATTTTCACTTTACACTTATGATTATCTCCTTCAGTTTCTTTTTCTAGCAACTCGAAGTTAGTCCAAAGGGCATTGGTAAATCCTATAATACTTCCGGTAAAGTCCAGTTCGTAGGTTTTAGTTTTAAACTGGTTCTTAATGTCTTTAACAGTTCCGTCTAGTATTTTCTCACTCTTATTAATGAGAGCTATAGAATCACATATCTCTTCCACAGAATCCATGTTGTGAGTAGATAAAATGATACTTGTTCCTTTTTCTTTTAATCTTAGTATTTCAGATTTCACCAGGTTAGTATTAATAGGATCGAATCCACTAAATGGTTCATCTAATATTAAAAGCTTTGGTTCGTGAAGTACAGTCGTGATGAACTGAATTTTTTGAGCCATTCCTTTAGAGAGCTCATCCACTTTTTTATTCCACCATTCAGATATCTCGAATCGCTCAAACCACTCCATGAGTTTGGCCTTCGCTACAGCTTTGTCCATGCCTTTGAGTTGAGCCAGATACAATGCTTGCTCTCCTACTTTCATTTTTTTGTACAAACCTCTTTCTTCTGGCAAATAACCGATGTCTTTAATGTGCGCTCGGTTTAATAGTTCCCCATCTAAAAAAACCTCACCAGAGTCTGGTCCTGTGATCTGATTGATTATCCTAATTAGTGAAGTTTTACCAGCACCATTAGGGCCCAATAACCCAAAAATTGTTTTTTCGGGAACGGCTATGCTTACATCATTTAGTGCTCTATGGCTAGCATAGTTCTTAACGATGTGTTTGGCCTCTAGTATGAGTTTTGACATTTATAAAAATGGTTTAATACAAATCTAAAATTTCTAAATATTTAGAGCATAAAAAAGGACAGAAGCTCCTAAAAAGATGTTAACTCCTGTCCTTTATAATTAAGGTGTTCAGTGATTTATTTCTTAACTGAACATTTCTTTTACTTTCTTGAAAAAGCCCTTGTCTTTAGATCCAGGTTGAGGATTGAAGTTTTCAGAGTCTTTAAGTTTCTGTAAGATATCTTTTTCTTCAGAGCTTAACTTCTGTGGTGTCCACACATTAAAATGAACTAGTAAATCACCGCTTCCGTAGGATTGAACAGAAGGAAGTCCTTTTCCTTTTAACCTTAGCGTTTTTCCACTCTGAGTACCAGCTTCGATTTTAATCTTAGCTTTCCCCACTATTAATGGCACTTCCACTTGATTACCTATCGCTGCGTCTATGAAGTTTACATAGAGGTCATAATGTAAATTTTGTCCTTCGCGGTGCAATTCTAGGTGCTCTTCCTCCTCGATAAGTACTATAAGGTCTCCAGGTACTCCTCCAAATGGAGCTGCATTTCCTTTACCACTTACATTAAGCTGCATTCCTTCTTCTACTCCAGCAGGAATATCGATGGTTACTACTTCTTCTTTTCTGTCTAATCCATTCTCATCAGTTCCCTTAGGTCTGCTAGTGATTTTCTGACCTGACCCATGACAAGTAGTGCAGGTTGCACTTGTTTGCATTTGTCCAAGAATAGTGTTGGATACCCTAGTAATTTGTCCTGTTCCTCGGCATGTAGAGCATTCGCCATATTCAACACCATCTACATTGACTAGCTTGAATACTTTTATTTTCTTCTGAACACCTGTGGCTATGTCTGCTAGAGAGAGTTTAACCTTAATTCTTAGGTTAGACCCTTTGACTCTTCGAACTCTTCTGCCTCCGCCTCCGAAGCCACCAAATCCTGCTCCACCACCTCCGCCTCCGAAGATGTCACCAAACTGGCTGAAAATGTCGTCCATATTCATGCCGCCACCGCCACCACCGCCAAAACCTCCGCCTTGACCCATTCCGGCATGTCCATACTGATCGTAACGTGCTTTTTTGTTTCCGTCACTTAATATATCATAAGCTTCAGCAGCTTCTTTAAATTTAGCTTCAGCAGATGAGTCATCTGGGTTTTTATCAGGATGATACTTAATAGCCATCTTTCGATAAGCTTTTTTTATCTCTCCTTCAGAAGCTCCCTTGCTTAAATCTAATATTTCGTAGTAATCTCTTTTTGACATCTAAAACTCTTTTATAATTATTGTCCTACTACCACCTTAGCGAACCTAAGTACCTTGTCATTTAAGAAGTAACCTTTTTCTATGACATCTACTACATTGTTCTTCATGTCCTCAGAGGGTGCAGGAATATTTGTAATAGCTTCGTGGTGCTCTACATCGAATGGTTTTCCTATGGAGTCCATAGCTACGAGTCCTTTTCCTTCAAGAACTCTAAAAGTTTTACCTCTTATTAATTCGAAACCTTCTTTAACTGCATCAATGTCATCATTTGTAGCATTGGCAGATATTGCTCTATCAAAATCATCTAAGGCTGGTATTATATCTTTTAATAAATCCTTACTAGCAGACTTAATTAGGTCGATTCTTTCCTTAGCGTTTCTCTTTCTGAAATTATCGAACTCAGCATAAAGTCTTAAGTATTTATCCTTCCACTCTTTCGATTCGTTTTCAGCTACTTCTAATGGTGAAAGTGCAGGTTCTGTAGTTTCGGCTGTATCTTTGGATTCCTGTTCAGTCTCTTGATTAATTACCTCTTCCTGTTGTGCTTTCTCCGTTTCTTTTGCTTCGTTTTCTGTAGACATATTCTTGATTTAATTTTCTTCAATTTCGGGGGCAAAGATACTGCCAGCACTAACATTAATGACAAACTGTCAATCTTTCCATTTTGGCTAGACTAATAGACTGACATTATGGTGGCTATTCTGCCTTACACCGACAGTAGATTTCTTGTTTATTGTGATGATTAATAATCAAGACTGCACCTAATTTTTAGACAAAAAAAAGCAGGCTATAAGCCTGCTTTTAAAATTAAATCGAGTTATGAGCTATTTGAATTTTTTCACATGTGCGTCTACCGCTTTATCTATACCCATTCCTCTTAGGTTCTTAGCTAGAATAATACCGTTTTCATCGATTAGAAAACTAGTGGGGATAGACGAGACATTATACAGTCCTGCTGCTTCAGAAGACCAACCTTTTAAGTCGCTTACATGATAATCCCAGAATAGGCCATCTTTTTTTACTGCCGCCTCCCAAGCCTCTTTATTCTTGTCTAATGAAACGCTTAAAACTTCAAAGCCTTCAGCCCTATGGAACTTGGCTTTTTGGTATTTCTTGTAAGCACGAATTACATTAGGGTTTTCTCTTCTACAGGGTCCACACCAGCTTGCCCAAAAATCGACTAGTACAATTTTTCCTTTTAAATCGGAAAGTTTGATCGTTTCTCCATTTAGCCCTTTTAGCGATAATTCTGGGGCCTGATCTCCTACGGTAGTTCCTATCTTCACCCCGTTTCCTATACTAAAGCCGAACCCTATAAGGGCTAAGACTAAAATCATGGTTATATTTCGAGCTTTCATATTATTCTTTTAATTTTTTCTTAAAGTTATATCTTCTCCTTGTTATATACAAACACTGTTCCACTAAAAATATTGCGCTATTTCGGTGAGTCTACTCTTGTGATTTTAGCTCCGAGAGCCCTTAGTCGAGTGTCAATATTTTGGTATCCTCTGTCTATTTGGTTGATATTGTGAATTGTACTAGTTCCTTCAGCAGAAAGCGCTGCGATTAGAAGCGATACGCCTGCTCTAATATCAGGGCTTGTCATTGTTACTCCTTTTAGAGGAGCTTTTTTATCTAAGCCTATTACTGTGGCTCTGTGAGGATCACATAGGATTATTTTAGCTCCCATATCGATTAGTTTATCCACAAAGAAAAGTCTACTCTCAAACATTTTTTGATGAATAAGTACTGAGCCTCTTGCTTGAGTAGCAGTGACCAAAACTATGCTCAATAAATCTGGTGTAAAACCTGGCCAAGGGGCATCGGAAATAGTCATTATTGAGCCATCAATAAATGATTCGATTTCATAGTTCGTTTGAGCCGGAACGTATATATCGTCTCCTCTTCTCTCCAGTTTAATTCCCATTCTTCTGAAAATAGTAGGTATAACACCTAACTTATCATAAGAAACATCTTTTATTGTAATTTCAGAACCTGTCATGGCAGCAAGGCCTATGAAACTTCCGATTTCTATCATGTCAGGAAGCACTCTATGTTCTGTCCCTTTTAGGGACTTCACGCCTTCTATTTTTAACAGATTAGAGCCAACGCCAGTAATCTTACCTCCCATTCTATTGATCATCTCACATAGCTGCTGTAAGTAGGGCTCGCAGGCAGCGTTGTAAATTGTCGTTTCTCCCTCCGCCATACAAGCTGCCATTACTATGTTAGCTGTTCCGGTAACAGAAGCCTCGTCTAGAAGCATGTAGGCTCCTTTAAGTGGAGTTCCCGTTACTCTGTAGAATTGATTTACAGGATCGTAGTCAAATTTCGCCCCGAGTTTTTGAAAACCTATGAAGTGGGTGTCTAATCTTCTCCTTCCTATCTTATCTCCTCCTGGTTTTGGAATGAAGCCTTTGCCGAAACGGGCTAGAAGCGGACCTACTATCATAATTGACCCTCTTAGTGAAGCTCCCTTCTTTTTAAACTCCTCAGACTCCAGATAATCTAAGTTTACGTTTTCTGCTTTGAATGAATAATCGGATTCAGATAGTTTATTTACTTCTACACCTAAATCCTGAAGTAGGTCTATTAGTTTTTTTACATCTACAATGTCAGGAATGTTTTTTATGACGACTTCCTCGGATGTTAAAAGAACTGCACATAAAATTTGCAACGCTTCGTTCTTTGCTCCCTGTGGTGTTACTTCACCTTTTAATTGGTGGCCTCCTTCTACTATAAATGACGACATTTTAATTTTTTAAATTCTCAGTAAATTTGGCACAAAAAAAAACTCAAAGAAAAATCTCTGAGTTTTTTATTGACATCTGAAAATGGAAATGTCTATCGCTTCTTATAATTCTTTTTAAATGGGGCCTTTTTCTTTTTATGGTGATGTGCTTTGGTAGCTGTTGGAATGTCAGCTACATGGGCTAGTTGGACGTCTTCTGCCAGTTCTAGCTTTCCATCACTCATTTCTCTGAGTTGTTTTTTTATAGTATGATCTACAACTGAACTTTGGTTATATACCATATAATGTCTTTTCATTAAGTTGGCTATAACAACTTTTAACTGCTCCTTCTCATCACCTTCTTCGAAGTCTTTACAGACATTAATAATGTTCTGAATGTTCTTTCCGTAATGACCGTATTTCAAATTAGATTGTGGGTAAGGAACTCTTTGAGGTTTTTCTGCTAGTTCTTCTGGCGCAGGTTTTGCGTATGGGGAATCTACATCCAATTCAAAATTGCTTATGATATGCAAATGATCCCAAAGCTTGTGTTTGTAGTCTTCCACATCTCTTAAGTGCGGAGAAAGTTGTCCCATAACACTAATAATAGCGCTTACAGCCTTGTTTCGTTCATCTCTATCCGCTAGTTCCAATGCGTAAGCCACCATGTTATGGACATTTCTCCCATATTCAGGTATAATTAAATCAGGTCTGCTTGAATTATACTCCATTTTAAATACCTCCATTTTTCAAAACTTTATTGCGTTGCAAATTTAACTCTATTAAAGGATAATTTTTTGTTTTAGTTCAGAATCTTGACTTTAGCGAATCGAAGTAAGAGTTGTTTGTGGCCAACCCTAGGAAAGAAAACGGTAGCTTTTTTATTCGGTGATTCACCTTCAGTTGAAATAACCTTTCCCTTACCGAATTTTTCGTGCATGACCTCCATTCCTGTTGCTATAAGGTTAGCATCATCTGATTCAAAATTACTCGGAGTACTTGTTTTTAGTTTCCTTACTGGCTTTAAATTTGGGTTTTGAGAAGTTGAACTCCCGGAAGAACTGAAATTCATTCTTTCCTGATCAAATGAGAATGCCTTTCTTTTTGGTTCAGTTACTTTAGAAGACAATTCAAGGAATCGGGCATCTATTTCGTCTATAAACCTACTCGGTTCACATTGGATGAGATTACCCCATCTAAACCTAGTTTGAGCATAGCTCAAAACAAGTGTTTTTTCTGCTCTTGTAATGGCTACATAAAAAAGTCTTCTTTCCTCTTCTAAATCGGCTCTAGAGTTTAAGGAGAGCTGTGAGGGGAATAAGTTTTCTTCTAATCCTACTGCAAACACAACAGGGAACTCCAACCCTTTAGCTGCGTGTATGGTCATGAGAGAAACTTTGGGTTCAGAGTCATCTTCTGCGTCCGCATCTGTTAACAGAGCTACGTCAATCAGAAAGTCGCTTAGTTTTTTCAAATCACTATCTCCGTCTGAATCGGAGAATTCCTTAATTCCGTTTAGTAATTCCTGGATATTCTCAAACTTACTTATTCCTTCAGGAGTTTTGTCTCCGCCTAATTCTTGCAGAATTCCAGTAGTCTTAGCCATCTCTTTGGCTAAGTCATAAGCATCAGTGCTATCCAATCTAACACTGAAGCTTCTTATCATAGAATAAAACGACTCGAACTTATTTAGAGTGGCTGAATTAAACTTTAGGCCAAATTTTGATGGAGATTGAATTACCTCCCACAGCGATGTTGAGTTTTCATTAGCCGCAATAGTTAGCTTGTCCAAGCTCGTCTTACCTATTCCCCGAGCAGGGTAGTTGATGACTCTTTTTAAAGCTTCTTCATCATTATTGTTGGCCGCTAATCTAAAATAAGCAAGTAGATTTTTAATTTCTTTTCTCTGATAGAACGATTGTCCTCCATAAATTTTATAGGCCAAGTTCAGTCTTCTTAGAGCTTCTTCAAAGGATCTAGACTGAGCATTGGTTCGATACAGTATGGCAAATTTATCGTTAGATAATTGTTTATTGTTCTTTAGATTGAATATTTCGTTGGCCACGAAAACGCCTTCATCATTATCAGATAAAGAGCGTTGCAATTTTATTTTGTCCCCCTCTTCATTAGAAGTCCACACTTCTTTTGGGATTTGCTCCTTATTATTGGCTATAACGCTGTTCGCAGCCTCTACGATGGTTTTTGAGCTCCTGTAATTTTGCTCAAGCTTATAAATATTAAAGTCAGGATAATCTTTTTGGAAATTTAAAATATTTTGAATGTTAGCACCTCTGAAGCTATAAATGGACTGAGCATCATCTCCAACTACACAGATGTTTTCATGGGCAGCAGCTAGTTGTTTAATAATTAAATACTGACTAAAGTTGGTGTCTTGATACTCATCCACAAGGATGTATTTAAACTTGTGCTGATACTTAACGAGTACTTCAGGGAAGTCTCTTAATAGAACGTTGGTATTGAATAGTAGATCGTCAAAATCCATTGCTCCTGACCTAAAACATCTTTGGACGTAGGTTTTGTATATTCTTCCAATTTCTGGTTTCCCTGTTCTCTTATCTTCCTCCTGTATCTCAGGATTTGTAGCATAATTTACAGCAGAGATAAGGTTGTTTTTTGCACCGCTTATCCTTCCATATACCATGCCCACTTTATATACTTTATCGTCAATCCCTAATTCTTTTATTATAGATTTCAGTAAGCTCTTAGTGTCCTGAGTGTCGTAAATAGTAAAATTAGAGGGGTAGTTTAGTTTCTCTGCTTCAATTCTTAGTATTCGAGAAAAGATGGAGTGAAATGTTCCCATCCATATATTTCGCCCCTCGTTTTCACCAATGATATCGCTGATTCGAGTTTTCATTTCCCTTGCAGCCTTGTTGGTGAAAGTTAAAGAAATGATGTTAAAAGGATCAACTCCATTATTAATGAGGTGAGCTATGCGGTAGGTTAAAACCCTCGTTTTGCCTGAGCCTGCACCAGCTATAACCATCATTGGCCCATTGATATGAGTGGCAGCTTCTAGCTGAGGCTTGTTTAATTCTTGGAGAAATTCCATTCTTCAAAATTAAAGAAAGATTTTTGGTGGATATGAATAAATAACATGTTCTTTTTATTCGTTAATAAAGAGCTGTTCATCAGCGATTAAGGGTCTTAGAGTAAAAAAGACTAACAACCAATTATTACCATAATCTTTTTTTTTTTGGAAATTATTAAAAGCATGGTATTGGTATCTCTAAAAAGATTAGTACATTTGCACACCCAAAAAAATTGGTTTGGAAGAATATTGCATGCAGAATGTTTAGAAATTAACGAGAATGCCAACAATACAACAATTAATAAGAAAAGGTAGAGTAAGTAAGACTACCACGAGCAAGTCAGCAGCGCTAGACTCTTGTCCTCAAAGAAGAGGTGTTTGTGTTAGAGTTTATACTACTACTCCAAAGAAGCCTAACTCAGCTATGAGAAAGGTGGCTAGAGTTAGATTAACTAACGGTAAAGAGGTAAATGCCTATATCGGAGGTGAAGGACATAACTTACAAGAGCACTCTATTGTTTTAGTTAGAGGAGGAAGGGTGAAGGATTTGCCAGGGGTGAGATACCATATAGTTAGAGGTGCGTTAGATACCGCTGGTGTAGAGGGAAGGACTCAAAGAAGAAGTAAATACGGAGCTAAAAGACCTAAGAAATAATATCCGACCATGAGAAGAAGAACGGCAAAGAAACACAGGACGTTACCTGATCCAAGGTTTAACGAGACTCTAGTTACAAGGTTTGTGAATAACCTTATGTTAGATGGTAAGAAGAATACATCTTTCAAAATCTTTTATGATGCTATAGATAAGGTTTCTGAAAAGACAGGTGAAGACGGGTTGGAGCAGTGGAAAAAAGCATTGGAGAATATCACTCCGGCTGTTGAGGTTAGAAGTAAAAGAGTAGGAGGGGCTACGTTTCAAATCCCAATGCCTATTAGAGATAGTAGAAAGCTGAGTATGGGTATGAAGTGGTTGATTAGCTACTCGAGAAAAAGGAACGAGAAGTCAATGAGTGAGAAGTTGGCTGGTGAGATTATCGCGGGAGCTAAAGAGGAAGGAGCAGCTTTTAAGAAAAAAGAAGATACACATAGAATGGCTGAGGCTAATAAGGCGTTCTCTCATTTTAGATTCTAACAATAGATTATAAGGAAATTTCCACCAGGACGATGGCAAAAAGAAATTTAACATATACAAGAAATATTGGTATTGCTGCGCATATTGATGCCGGTAAGACTACTACGACTGAGCGTATTCTTTATTATGGTGGTGTTAGTCATAAAATTGGAGAGGTTCATGATGGAGCGGCTACAATGGATTGGATGGCGCAGGAGCAGGAAAGAGGTATTACAATTACTTCAGCGGCTACTACATTGAACTGGGATTATAGAGGTCAGGAATATCATGTGAATATCATCGATACTCCGGGTCACGTTGATTTTACTGTTGAGGTTAATCGTTCATTAAGAGTGTTGGATGGTTTGGTTTTCTTATTTAGTGCTGTTGATGGTGTTGAGCCACAATCAGAAACTAATTGGAGATTAGCCGATAATTACAATGTGCCAAGAATTGGCTTTGTGAATAAAATGGATCGTCAAGGCGCAGATTTCTTGAAGGTTTGTGGTCAGGTTAGGGAGATGTTAGGATCTCATGCTTTACCGCTACAGATTAATATTGGTGCAGAGGATGATTTCAAGGGAGTGGTTGATTTGATTAATTTCAGAGGTATTGTTTGGAATGAGCATGATCAAGGGATGACTTTTGAAGAGATTGAAATTCCAGCAGATATTTTAGATGAAGCAAGAGAGCTTAGAGAAGCACTTTTAGAGGCTGTAGCTGAGTTTGATGACAATCTAATGGAGAAGTATTTCGAAGACTCTGAGTCTTTAACGGAAAGGGAGATTTTAGATGCATTAAGAGAAGCAACTATCGCTGGTAAAGTAGTTCCAATGATGTGCGGTTCGGCATTTAAGAATAAGGGAGTACAGACCATGCTTGATATGGTTATGGAAATTCTTCCATCACCTATGGATACTGTGGCAATAGAAGGGATTAATCCAGATACGGATGAGCCAACGTCTAGAAAGCCAAGTGTTGATGAGCCTTTTGCAGCATTAGCGTTTAAAATTGCAACAGATCCTTTCGTAGGTAGACTTTGTTTCACAAGAGCTTATTCAGGTGTTCTGTCTTCTGGTTCTTATGTGTTGAATACAAGGACAGGGAAGAAAGAAAGAATTAGTAGAATATTCCAAATGCACGCTAATAAGCAGAATCAGATTGATACTTTACAAGCTGGTGATATTGCTGCGTTAGTTGGATTTAAAGATATAAAGACAGGTGATACCTTATGTGATGAGAAGAACCCTATAGTTCTTGAGTCAATGGATTTTCCAGATCCAGTTATCGGTATAGCTATTGAGCCAAAAACTCAAGCTGATGCAGATAAGTTAGGGATGTCATTAAATAAGTTAGCCGAAGAGGATCCAACTTTCCAAGTGAAAACGGATGAAGATACAGGTCAGACTATTATTAGTGGAATGGGTGAGTTGCACTTAGAGATTATTTTAGATAGACTTAAAAGGGAATTTAAAGTTGAGTGTAATCAAGGAGCTCCACAAGTGTCATACAAAGAGGCTATTAGTGGAAGTATAAGACATAGAGAAGTTTACAAGAAGCAGTCAGGGGGTAGTGGTAAATTTGCCGATATAGTGGTGGAGATATCACCTAATGATGACCCTGAGAACCCGGGTCTTGTATTCAAGAATAGCGTGAAGGGTGGAAATGTTCCTAGAGAATTCGTTCCTTCAGTTGAGAAAGGGTTTAAAATGGCAATGGCTAACGGAGTGTTAGCAGGATATCCATTAGATTCTCTTAGTGTCGAGTTGAAAGATGGAGGCTTCCATGCAGTAGATTCTGATGCTTTATCTTTTGAGCTATGTGCTAAGATGGCGTATAGAGCAGCTTTACCACAGTGTAATCCTGTTTTATTAGAGCCTATGATGAAGTTGGAAGTAGTTACTCCAGAAGAGAATATGGGTAATGTTATTGGAGATTTAAATAAAAGAAGAGGTCTAATCGAAGGTTCTTCAGAGAGAAACGGTGCTACCGTTGTGAACGCTAAAGTTCCTCTTTCAGAGATGTTTGGTTATGTGACAGATCTTAGAACTATAACATCGGGTAGAGCAACTTCAACTATGGAGTTCTCACACTTCGCTCCAGCACCAAAAGGTGTAGCTGATGAAGTAATCAAGAAATCTAAAGGAGAATAATTAAGAGGATAATTAGAGAGGACAATGGCTCAGAAAATTAGAATAAAATTAAAGTCTTACGATCATAACTTAGTAGATAAGAGTGCTGAGAAGATTGTGAAAACAGTAAAAACGACAGGTGCAGTTATTAGTGGGCCGATTCCACTTCCAACGCATAAAAGAATTTATACTGTACTACGTTCTCCGCATGTGAACAAAAAGGCGAGAGAGCAGTTTGAGCTAAGCTCTTACAAAAGATTAATTGACATATATAGCAGTAGTGCTAAAACTGTTGATGCATTAATGAGACTCGAACTTCCTAGTGGAGTAGAGGTAGAAATAAAAGTTTAATTAGTATCTATTAAAATTAAGATATGCCTGGATTAATAGGAAAGAAAATAGGTATGACTAGTATGTACAGTGCCGAGGGTAAGAACTTACCATGCACCGTGATATCTACTGGTCCTTGTGTAGTAACGCAAGTCAAAACCATCGAGAAGGACGGCTATGAAGCTATCCAACTGGGATATGGTGAAAAGAAAGAAAAGAGAACTACCAAGTCTCTGAAAGGTCACTTCGAAAAGAGTGGTGGGAATCTTTTGAGAACTCTAGTAGAGTTTAAAGGATTCTCTCAGGAATTGAAGGCTGGAGATGTACTTAATTTGACAGATGTTTTTCAAGAAGGGCAGTTTGTGGATGTAGTAGGAACATCTAAAGGTAAGGGTTTTCAAGGTGTAGTGAAAAGACATGGATTTGCTGGTGTAGGACAAGCGACTCACGGTCAGCATAACAGATTAAGGGCACCAGGTTCAATTGGAGCTGCTTCTGATCCAGCGAGAGTTTTCAAGGGTATGAAGATGGGAGGTCAGATGGGTAATGTAAGAGTTACTGTTCAAAATCTTAAAGTCTTGAAGATATTTGCTGATGAAAATCTAGTAGTTATTAGTGGTGCTATACCAGGCGCTAAAGGTTCAACAGTTTTAATACAGAATTAAGATGCAAGTAGAAATTTACGCTAAAGACGGAAAAAAGACTTCGAAGAAAGCTAAGCTTGATCAGTCTATATTTGGTATTGAGCCGAATGATCATGCTATATACTTGGATGTAAAAAGATATTTAGCTTCTCAGAGACAAGGGACGAATAAGTCTAAGGAGAGAGGAGAGATAGCAGGATCTACGAGAAAGATTAAAAAGCAAAAAGGTACGGGTACCGCGAGAGCAGGAAGTATTAAGAATCCATTGTTCAAAGGTGGTGGTACTATATTCGGACCTAAGCCAAGAACGTACAAAGTTTCTCTAAATAAAAAGGTTAAAGGCTTAGCAAGGAAATCTGCTTTAAGTTATAAGGCTAAAGAGAATAATATAGTAGTTATGGAAGCAGTGTTGATGGATTCTCCAAAAACAAGTGCTTTCAAATCAATACTAGCGAATATGGAAATGGTAGATAATAAATTGTTATTTGTTACTCCAGATTATAACACAAATTTATATTTGTCTTCTAGAAACTTAAAGAAACAAAGGGTGATGTGTGCTGACGATTTAAGTACATACGATATTCTTAATTGTAGTAAGTTAGTTTTATTGGAGGGTAGTGTGAATAAAATTGAGGAAACTCTAAAGTAAAGAGAGATGAAGACAATATTAATAAAACCGCTCATCACTGAAAAGACTTCTGCAGCTAGCGATAGACATAATCAGTTTTGTTTTATAGTAAATAAAGATGCTAATAAAATTGAGATTAGAAAGGCTATCGAGTTGGAATATAAAGTAAGTGTTAAAGAAGTTAGAACCATTAATGTAGATGGTAAATTGAAAAGTAAGTTCACAAAAACTGGTGTAGTATCTGGTAGAAGACCTTCTATTAAGAAAGCAGTTATAAGCTTAGCGGCCGGTGAAACTATTGATTTTTACGCTAATCTATAATATATATAATTATGGGATTAAGAAAGTTAAAGCCGATTACACCAGGACAGCGTCATAAAATTATCTCAACTTTTGAGGAAATTACAACTGACAAACCTCACAAGCCTTTATTGGCACCTTTGAAAAAGTCGGGAGGTAGAAACAACACTGGGAAAATGACCATGCGCTATAGAGGTGGCGGTCACAAGAGAAGATACAGGATTATCGACTTTAAAAGGGATAAGCATATGGATGCTACCGTTTTAACAGTAGAGTACGATCCAAATAGAACATCTAGAATATGTTTGGTAGAGTATACTGACGGAGATAAGAAATATATAATTGCTCCAGCTGGAATAGAGGTAGGACAGAAGATTATGTCTGGTCCAACTGCTATACCGGAGCTAGGTAATACGATGGCATTGGCCGATTTACCTTTAGGTACTGTTATCCATAACGTTGAACTTACACCCGGAAAAGGTGGTATTATGGCTAGAAGTGCTGGTTCATCAGCTCAACTAGTCGCAAGAGAAGGAAAGTATGCGGTTATTAAGTTACCTTCCGGTGAAACGAGAATGATATTAGTTAAGTGCGTTGCAACCGTAGGTACTGTTTCAAATTTCGAGCATAATCTTCAGAGGTCAGGTAAGGCTGGTAAGTCTAGATGGTTGGGAAGAAGACCTAGAGTTAGAGGTGTAGCGATGAATCCAGTTGATCACCCGATGGGTGGTGGGGAAGGAAAGTCTTCAGGTGGTCATCCACGTTCGAGGAAAGGTCTTCCGGCTAAAGGATTCAAAACAAGAAGTAAGACTAAATCTAGTAGTCAGTTTATAATTGAGAAAAGAAAAAAATAAGAGATAATGGCTAGATCGCTTAAAAAACCACCATTTGTGCATTACAAGTTAGCACAAAGAGTAGATGAAGCTCATGCTTCAGGTAAAAAGACTGTGATAAAAACTTGGTCTCGTTCGTCTACAGTTACTCCTGACTTTGTTGGTTTAACATTCGGAGTTCATAATGGTAGGCAGTTTGTACCTGTTTTTGTAACAGAGAATATGGTAGGTCACAAGCTAGGTGAGTTTTCTCCAACTAGAACCTTTAGAGGTCATGGAGGAAAGAAAGATAAAGGTAAAAGATAATTAATATAGGTAAACTTATATAAAATGGGTGCCAGAAAAAGAAATACAGCAGAGCAGAATAAAGCTGAAAAGCTTAAAGTTGCTATAGCAAAGTTGAACAATTGTCCTACTTCTCCTAGAAAGATGAGAAAAATGGCTGATTTAGTAAGAGGTAAGGATGTTTTCCAAGCTTTAAATATGTTGAAGTTTAGTAAGCAGGAAGCATCAGTGAGGTTAGAGAAGCTGCTAAGATCTGCTATAGCTAACTGGGAAGCTAAGAATGAAGGTTCACGAGCTGATGAGGCAGACCTATTTATTAGCGAGGTTAAAGTTGATAGCGCTAGAATGTTAAAGAGAGTTCAGCCTGCCCCGCAAGGTAGAGCGCACCGAGTAAGAAAAAGATCTAATCACGTAACGATTATAGTAGATAATACTGCTAAAAAGGATTAATCATGGGACAGAAAACAAATCCAATAGGAAATAGACTGGGTTTCATCAAAGGATGGGATTCCAACTGGTACGGAGGTAACGATTATTCTGATAAATTGGCAGAAGATGATCAAATTAGAAGATATTTGCACGCACGATTACAAAGGGCGAGTGTTTCTAAGATCATTATAGAAAGAACTTTAAAGGTGGTGACTGTAACAGTTATGACTGCAAGGCCAGGAGTGATTATTGGTAGAGGTGGGTCTGAAGTGGACAAGTTGAAAGAGGAGTTAAAGAAGCTAACTAAGAAAGAGATTCAGATAAATATCCATGAGATAAAAAGACCTGAGTTAGACGCGAAGTTGGTTGCGGATAGTATCGCAAGGCAGATTGAAGGTCGAATATCGTTTAGAAGAGCATCAAAGATGTCTGTCGCAGGAACGATGAGAGTTGGAGCAGAGGGTATCAAGGTTCAAATATCTGGTAGGTTGAACGGTGCGGAAATGGCGAGAAGCGAGTCATACAAGGATGGTAGAATACCATTACACACTTTTAGAGCTGATATAGATTATGCTTTAAGTGAGGCGCATACTACTTATGGAAGGATCGGAATTAAAGTTTGGATTTGTAAAGGAGAGGTTTACGGGAAGAGAGATTTATCTGCTACTGCCGGATTAGAGAAAAAGCAGTCAAGAGGTGGAGCAAGAACTCCAAGAAGAAAAAAGTAAGAATTAAGGTTAAAAGCACATAGACATGTTACAGCCAAAAAGGACAAAATTTAGAAAGACCCAGAAAGGAAGAATTAAGGGGCTCGCATACAGAGGTAGTGATATTACTGCAGGGTCGTTTGGACTCAAGACTCTAGATGAGGGATTCATTACTTCCAGGCAGATAGAGGCTGCGCGTATCGCGTTAACGAGGTACATGAAGAGAGAAGGTAAAGTGTGGATTAGGATCTTTCCAGATAAGCCAATGACTTCAAAACCAGCGGAAGTAAGGATGGGGAAAGGAAAAGGTGCTCCTAGTCATTGGGTGGCTGTAGTTAAGCCAGGAAGGATTATGTTTGAGGCAGAGGGTGTACCTGTAGCTGTTGCTAAGGAGGCTTTAAGACTTGCGGCTCAAAAACTTCCAGTGAAAACAAAGTTTGTAGTTAGACCAGATTACGTAGAATAGAGAAATATGAAAGGATCAGAATTCAAAGACTTGTCTATAAAGGACTTGCAAGCAAGATTAATAGAGTTGAGAGAAGCTCTTAGTCAAATGAAATTTCAGCATTCAGTATCAGGCTTAGAGAGTCCGATACAGATCAAAGGCTCTAGGAAAGACGTAGCTAGACTCTTAACTGAACTTAATAGTAGAAAAGCCATTTAATTAAGGTTAGGAAACATGGAAAAAAGAAACCTTAGAAAGGAAAGAGTAGGTGTGGTTACTAGTAACAAAATGACGAAGTCAATCACAGTAGCTGTAGAAAGAAAAGTTAAGCATCCGATGTACGGTAAGTTCTTAAATAAGACTACGAAGTTAGTAGCTCATGATGAGGACAACACATGTAACATAGGGGATACAGTCAGAATTATGGAAACGAGACCTCTTAGCAAAAGAAAATGCTGGAGACTGGTTGAGGTAATTGAAAGAGCTAAGTAATAAATAGTTATAATTTGAAACTATGATACAGACAGAGTCAAGATTAAAAGTTGCAGATAATAGTGGTGCCAAAGAAGTTTTGTGTATAAAAGTTCTTGGAGGATCTAAAAGAAGATATGCATCTGTAGGAGACAAGATAGTTGTTTCGGTGAAGTCGGCAATGCCTTCAGGAGGAATCAAGAAGGGTGCAGTTTCTAAAGCGGTTGTTGTTAGAACAAAAAAAGAAATTAGAAGAAAAGATGGGAGCTACATCAGATTTGATGATAATGCTGCTGTACTTCTTAATGCTGGTGGCGAGTTAAGAGGGACAAGAATATTTGGACCTGTTGCCAGAGAGTTGAGAGAAAAAGAATACATGAAGATTGTTTCGTTAGCACCTGAAGTGCTTTAATATACAAGATTATGAATAAGAAATTTCACATACATAAAGGAGACTTGGTTAAAGTGACTGCTGGTGTCGATAAGGGCAAAGAGGGGAAAGTCATTAAAGTTCTTACTAAAAAAGATCGCGCTCTTGTAGAGGGAGTGAATGTTGTAAGTAAGCATATTAAGCCTAGTCCTACAAATCCTCAAGGAGGAATAGTTAAGGCTGAAGCTGCAATTCATGTTTCAAATCTTATGGTTATAGATTCTAAGGGAAATGTAACAAGAGTTGGTAGAAGAAGAGATAAGGATGGAAAGCTTGAGAGATATTCAAAAAAATCAAACGAAGCAATTAAGTCATGAGTTATACACCTAGATTAACAGATACGTATAAAACTGAGATAGTGCCTGAACTTATGAAAAAGTTTGAGTACGCAAGTATTATGCAGGCACCTAAGATTGAAAAGATTTGTTTAAATCAAAGATTGGGAAAGGCGACTTCTGATAAGAAAATAGTAGACATGGGTATCCAAGAAATGACATCTATTTCTGGTCAGAAGGCTATTGCATGTTTGTCAAAGAAGGATGTTTCCAATTTCAAGTTGAGAAAGGGTATGCCTATAGCGACAAAGGTTACGCTAAGAAGAGAAAGAATGTATGAATTTCTGGATCGTCTGATAGCAGTTTCGTTACCTAGAACAAGAGATTTTAGAGGAGTTAAGGGATCGGGTTTTGACGGGAGAGGTAATTTCACCTTTGGTGTTAAAGAGCAGATCATATTTCCTGAGATAGATATAGATAAGATTAAAGATATAAACGGAATGGATATAACTATAGTGACTTCAGCTAAAACAGATGAAGAGGCTAAAGCATTATTAACGGCCTTCGGGTTTCCATTCACTAAAAATTAATACCGATGGCTAAGGAATCAATGAAAGCGCGAGAAAGGAAGCGTGAAAGATTAGTTGAAGTTTATGCTGAGAAGAGAGCGGCTTTAAAGGCGGCAGGAGACTGGGATGCTTTACAAAAGTTACCTAGGAATTCGGCTAAAGTTAGACTACATAATAGATGTAATTTAACAGGAAGGCCTAGAGGATATATGAGGCAATTTGGAATATCTAGAGTTACATTCAGAGAGATGGCAAACAAAGGATTGATCCCAGGAGTTAAAAAAGCCAGTTGGTAATAACAAGATAAATAAATTAAGGATGAATACTGATCCAATAGCAGATTACTTAACGAGAATAAGAAATGCACAGAGTGCAGGTCATAGAATGGTGGAAATACCAGGCTCTAATATTAAAAAGGGCATGACTGAGATTTTATTCGATAAAGGGTACATTTTGAACTATAAGTTCGAAGAAGATGATAAGCAAGGAGTTATTAAAATTGCTCTTAAGTATCATCCGCAGTCTAAAAGACCCGCGATTACTAAGATTCAAAGAATTAGTAAACCAGGTTTAAGAAAGTATGCAGGGGCGAATGCTTTACCTAGGGTTTTAAATGGTTTAGGTGTAGCTATTGTCTCTACTAGTAGAGGTGTAATTACGAACAAAGAAGCTCAAAAGGCGAATGTAGGTGGAGAGGTTCTCTGCTATGTTTACTAAAGTGTTTATCTAACAATAGCTGAATTATGTCAAGAATAGGAAAGGCTCCAGTGAGCATTATAAAGGGGGTAGAGGTATCTGTAATAGGTGACGTTATAACTGTTAAGGGTCCAAAAGGTGAGTTGACTCAAGAGATGGATTCTTGTATTTCAATGAAACAAGAGGGTGAAGAGCTTGTTTTTGAAAGATCAAGTGACAGCACTGATGATAGAGCAAAGCACGGTCTTTACAGAGCACTAGTATCAAATATGATAATAGGTGTAACGGAGGGTTACAAAAAGCAATTGGAACTGGTTGGTGTAGGTTTTAGAGCAAAAACTTCTGGCCAACAGCTGGAGTTGTCTTTAGGCTTTTCTCATCCTATTATTATCGATTTACCTAAAGAGATTAAGGTAGAAGCAGAAACTCAGAAAGGAAAGAATCCTATAGTTACTTTTGAGTCTCACGACAAGCAGCTTATTGGTCAAGTGGCTTCCAAAGTTAGGTCCTTGAGAAAACCTGAACCTTATAAAGGAAAAGGTGTTAAGTATGTAGGTGAATATATAAGAAGAAAAGCTGGTAAAGCAGCTGCTAAATAATTAGTAAGATGGCTACGAATAGCAAAGTTCTTAGAAGAACAAAAATAAAAAAGAGAGTTAGAGGAAAAATCTTCGGAACTCCTGAAACTCCTAGATTAACTGTTTTTAGAAGTAATAAACAGATTTACGCTCAGATTATTGATGATGTAAATGGTGTTACTTTGGCGGCAGCTGGTTCAGTTAAGGTGAAAGAAGCTCAGTCAGTGAGTAAAGTTGATCAAGCCACAATAGTTGGAAAAGCTATAGCGGAAGCGGCAAAAGGAAAAGATATTTCTAGTGTAGTTTTTGATAGAAGTGGATATTTGTATCACGGAAGGGTTAAAAGTTTAGCCGAAGCTGCTAGAGAGGCAGGATTAAAATTCTAAGGAAATGAGCACAAAGAAAATGTTAAGGTCTAGTGAAATAGAGCTAAAAGATAAGTTAGTGACTGTTAATAGAGTTACTAAAGTTACGAAGGGTGGTAGAACCTTTAGTTTTTCGGCCATAGTTGTTGTTGGAAATGAAAAAGGTATTGTTGGTCATGGTTTAGGAAAAGCTAAAGAAGTAGCAGAGGCTATAGCCAAAGCAATTGATGATGCTAAAAAGAATCTTGTTGAGGTTCCTGTATACAATGGAACTATTCCTCATGAGCAGCTTGGTAAGTATGGCGGGGCAAGAGTTTTTGTGAAACCAGCTTCAGGTGGTACAGGTGTTATTGCAGGTGGTGCTATGAGGGCTGTTCTAGAGTCTGTTGGTGTGAAAGATGTATTAGCCAAATCAAAAGGTTCTTCAAATCCGCACAATGTGGTAAAGGCGACAATTGATGCACTTATGCAGCTAAGAGATCCTAAAGAAGTAGCTGAGTTAAGAGGTATCTCAGTGAATAAAGTATTCCACGGTTAAAATATAAACCATGAGTAAAGTAGTAATAACACAAGTACGCAGTACTATTGGAAAACCTAAGAGACAGAAAGATACTGTAATAGCTTTAGGTATAAAAAAGTTAAATAGACCTATTGAGAAGGAAGCATCTCCTCAGGTATTAGGAATGATTAAGAAAGTAAAGCATCTCTTAAAGGTAGAAGAGAAGTAAGAAGTTATAAAACTCATTAAAATGAATTTAAGTAATTTAACTCCAGCTGAAGGCTCGATAAAAAAGGGTAAAAGGATTGGACGTGGTCAGGGATCTGGTAAAGGTGGGACTTCAACAAGAGGTCACAAAGGAGCGAAGTCAAGGTCTGGATATAAGTCGAAAATTGGATTTGAGGGTGGTCAAATGCCTCTTCAGAGAAGAGTTCCTAAATTTGGTTTCAAGAACAGAAATCGGGTGGAATACAAGGCTGTTAATTTAGATAACTTACAGAAATTAGTCGATGTCAGTAAAATTACTGAAATTACTCCTGAAGTGATTGTAGCGAACGGTCTGGCAAATAAAAAGGATTTAGTGAAAATTCTTGGCAGAGGAGAATTCTCTGCGAAAGTGAAAATAAGTGCACACAAATTTTCTGAATCGGCCACAAGCGCAATTGAGGCAGCAGGAGGAAGTATTGTTACATTATAAAAAATTAGCATTTTATGAAGGGTTTCTTTCAAAAGATAAAGGACATCTGGTCCATTGAAGAGTTAAAAAAGAAGATTTTATTTACGTTAGGATTAGTCTTGATTTATAGAATAGGTTCTTTTATAATTATACCGGGAGTTGATAGTAGTGCTTTGGATAGTGCTTCGGTTAATGGTGGTGGTGGTTTAGGAGACCTTCTAAATCTCTTCTCAGGTGGTGCTTTTTCTAGAGCTTCAATCTTTGCGTTGGGTATTATGCCTTATATATCGGCATCCATTATAATGCAGTTAATGGGTATTGCAGTACCTGCAGTGCAGAAAATGCAGAAAGAAGGAGAAAGTGGTAGAAAGAAATTAAATCAGTATACGAGATTCTTAACTATAGCAATAACTTTAGTTCAGGCTCCAGGTTATCTGGCTTCGTCTGTAACTTCAGTCCAAGGTGCAGTTCCTAATGAAGGTCCATTTTGGTGGTTTTCATCGGTGACCATTTTGACGTGTTGTACTTTGTTTATCATGTGGTTGGGTGAAAAAATTACGGATAAAGGTATTGGTAATGGTATTTCTATAATTATTATGATAGGGATAATCGCAGGTTTTCCAAGAGCAATTTTAGAGGAATGGGGGGCAGGAAATCCTTTCTTTTTCCTTGTAGAAATTGCAGCGTTCTTTTTAATAATTGTAGCTAGTGTTGCTTTAGTGCAAGCTGTAAGGCGGGTGCCGGTTCATTTTGCAAAGAGTAATTTTGCTTCAGGAGAATTACCCAAAGGAGAGCAGGCAAGAAGTTTTATTCCTTTAAAGGTTAATTCTTCGGGTGTGATGCCAATAATTTTTGCTCAAGCTATTATGTTCGTTCCACTTTATATGTCTCAAAGTGAGTTTTTTCAAGGGTCTGAATGGATAGCATCATTAAGTAATTTTAATGGAATCTGGTACAATGTAATTTTTGCTTTGATGATTATTATTTTCACTTATTTCTATACTGCAATAACAGTTAATGTTAATCAGATTAGTGATGACATGAAGAGGAATGGTAGTTTTGTTCCTGGGATTAAGCCTGGGAGACCTACAGCGGAATATTTGGATGAAATATTAAGTAGGATTACATTGCCTGGATCAGTGTTTTTAGCCTTAATTGCTGTTATGCCAGCAATCGTTGCTAAGGAGAATTTAGGACTTACAAACTCGCAAAATTTCGCTATATTTTTTGGTGGAACTTCATTGTTGATTATGGTGGGTGTAATTCTTGATACGTTACAACAAATCGAAAGCCACCTACTGTCAAGACATTATGACGGTTTAATGCAAAGTGGAACGTTAAAAGGAAGAACAGGGATGCCTGTCAGTGGTATTACTGGATAGTGTATTTTTGCACTCCTTTTGGAAATGAGAAAAATAAATTATAGAACGGAAGAGGAGATTGAGCTAATAAGAGAGAGTTCTTTACTTGTTGGGAAAACTTTAGCAGAGGTTGCTAAGAATATTAGGCCTGGGGTAACAACCCTAGAGTTAGATTCTATAGCTGAAGAGTTTATAAGAAGTCATAATGCGGTTCCCGGGTTTAAGGGGTATAATGATTTTCCTGGTTCATTGTGTACTTCAGTAAACGAAGCTGTGGTGCATGGAGTGCCTACTAATGAACCATTACAAAATGGAGATATTGTGTCTGTTGATTGTGGGGTTTATAAAAATGGTTACTGGGGTGATAGCGCTTATACTTTTGCTGTAGGAGATATTAAGGAAGAAGTGGCTAGTTTATTAAAACGAACTAAAGAATCTCTCAATCTCGCAATAGAAGTTGCAATAGCAGGGAATAGGATAGGGGATATTGGTTTTGCAGTCCAGTCGTATTCAGAGTCATTTGGATATGGAGTTGTACGAGAGCTGGTAGGTCATGGATTAGGAACGGATTTACACGAGGCTCCAGAAGTACCTAATTATGGTAGAAAGGGTAATGGACCTCTTTTGAAAGAAGGAATGGTTTTGGCTATAGAGCCAATGATTAATTTAGGAAGTAAGTCGGTTAGACAAAAGAAAGATGGGTGGACAATTGTAACTTCAGACGGAAAAGTATCAGCTCATTTTGAGCATGATATTGTTGTTAGAAAAGGCAAAGCTGAAGTTTTATCCACGTTTGATTATATAGAAGAGGTTTTAAAAACAAACTAAAAGTACATGGCAAAACAGGCCTCGATAGAACAGGATGGTACAATAATAGAAGCCCTATCCAATGCTCGGTTTAGAGTTGAATTGGAAAATGGTCACGTAATATTGGCACACATTTCTGGGAAGATGAGAATGTACTATATTAAAATATTACCAGGAGATAAAGTTAAATTGGCAATGTCGCCTTATGACTTAACGAAAGGTCGTATAACGTTTAGATATAAATAGGAAAGATGAAGGTAAGAGCATCCGTAAAGAAGAGATCTGCAGATTGTAAAATTGTAAAAAGAAAAGGCAGATTGTACGTAATTAATAAAAAGAATCCTAGGTTCAAGCAACGTCAGGGGTAATAATTATTAAAAGAAAAGAATTATGGCTAGAATAGCAGGGATAGATATCCCTAAGAATAAGAGAGGGGTAATTAGTCTGACATACATCTACGGAATTGGTAGTACTAGAGCGGTTCAAATACTTGAAAAAGCTGAAGTAAGTGCTGATAAAAAAGTGGATGAATGGGATGATGATGAGCTAGGTAAAATTAGGTCAATAGTTACTGAGGAATTTAAAGTGGAGGGTGCTTTAAGATCAGAGGTTCAGATGAACATCAAACGTTTGATGGATATTGGATGTAATCGAGGAATTAGACATCGATCTGGTTTACCGTTGAGAGGTCAACGTACTAAGAATAACTCAAGAACGAGAAAAGGTAAAAGAAAAACTGTAGCTAATAAGAAAAAGGCTACCAAATAATAGATAACGATTAAATCGTTGGATCATGGCTAAATCAAACGCGAAAAAGAAAAAGAAAGTTAAAGTTGAAGCTGTAGGACAAGCTCACATAAGAGCGAGTTTTAACAACATCATAATATCTTTAACTAATCCTCAAGGACAAGTTATAGCTTGGTCTTCTGCAGGGAAAATGGGTTTCAGAGGTTCCAAAAAGAACACTCCGTACGCTGCTCAATTGGCAGCTGAGAATTGTGCAAAAGAAGCTCATGAATTAGGACTAAGGAAAGTGAAAGCTTACATCAAAGGTCCAGGTCAGGGTAGAGAATCTGCCATAAGAACTATGCATAATAATGGTATTGAAGTAACCGAGATAATCGATGTTACACCAATGCCTCACAATGGATGTAGACCACCTAAAAGAAGAAGAGTTTAACAGAAGAAATTATTTGAAATGGCAAGATATACAGGACCAACGTCAAAAATTGCGAGAAGGTTTAAGGAACCTATTTTTGGGCCAGATAAGGCTTTAGAAAAGAGAAATTATCCTCCCGGGGTTCACGGACCAAATAAGAGAAGAAATAAGCAGTCAGAATATGCTGTGCAGTTGTTAGAAAAGCAAAAGGCAAAGTATACTTATGGGATTTTAGAAAAGCAATTTTCTAATTTGTTTAAAAAGGCATCTTCAAAGACAGGTATAACAGGAGAGATTCTTCTTCAGTTGTGTGAGTCTAGATTAGATAATACTGTTTACAGATTAGGTCTGTCAAACACTAGGAGAGGAGCTAGACAATTAGTAGGTCACAGACACATTACGGTTAATGGTGAGTTGGTAAATATTCCTTCTTATCAGTTAAAGCCTGGAGATGTTGTGGGTGTTAGAGAGAAGTCTAAATCACTTCAAGCTATAACTGCTTCTTTGGCAGCTAATTCTAGTGCACAACATGAATGGATTGATTGGAATGGGAATGATATGAGAGGAACTTTCATTACAATTCCACACATGGAACAGATTCCAGAAAACATTAATGTGCAGCTTATAGTAGAGCTTTACTCTAAATAATAAATAACTCGATAATAACTAAGTATGGCAGTTTTAGATTTCCAAAAGCCTGATAAAGTAATAATGATTGATTCAGATGACTTTCATGGTCAGTTTGAGTTCAGACCATTAGAACCTGGGTTTGGTATAACAGTTGGTAATGCATTGAGAAGGATTTTACTTTCTTCATTAGAGGGTTTTGCTATTACTTCTATTAAGATAGAGGGAGCGGATCACGAGTTTTCTACAGTTAAAGGTATTGTGGAGGATGTTACTGAGATCGTATTGAACTTAAAGCAAGTTAGATTTAAACAACAAATAGAGGGAAGTAACGAGGAAACTGTTAATATTTCTATTAGTGGTCAAGATAAATTTAGTGCTGGAGACATTGGTAATTTTACTTCTGCTTTTCAAGTATTGAATCCTGATTTGGTGGTGTGTTCTTTAGAAAAGAATGTTAAACTGAACATAGAAATGACAATCGGCAAGGGTCGAGGTTATAGACCAGCGGATGAGAATAAGTATGGGAATGCTCCATTAGGAACAATCTTTATTGATTCAATTTTCACGCCTATAAGAAACGTTCAGTATAAGACTGAAAATTATAGAGTAGAACAGAAAACTGATTATGAAAAATTAGTTATCACAATTGACGGTGATGGTTCTATTTCACCAAAAGATGCTTTACAAGAGGCCGCTAAAATTTTAATTCATCATTTCATGTTATTCTCGGATGAAAGAATAACATTGGAAAGTGAAGAGAAGGCTGCGACTGAAGAGTTTGATGAGTCGTCATTACACATGAGACAATTACTGAAAACTAGATTAGTTGATATGGATCTTTCAGTAAGAGCATTAAATTGTCTGAAGGCTGCAGATATTGATACTCTTGGAGAATTGGTGTCTTATAACAAGAATGATTTATTGAAATTTAGAAATTTTGGTAAAAAGTCATTAACTGAGTTAGAAGACTTAGTAGATAATAAAGGATTGTCTTTTGGAATGAATGTTTCGAAATACAAGCTGGATAAGGAATAAGAATATTTAGAGCCCTCTTAATACATACAACATGAGACACGGGAAGAAATTTAATCACTTAGGAAGAAAAAAAGCGCATAGATCAGCATTGCTTTCTAATATGGCTTGCTCTTTAATAGAGCATAAGAGAATTAATACTACAGTAGCTAAAGCAAAAGCTTTAAGAGTGTATGTGGAACCTCTAATTACTAAATCTAAGGATGACTGCACTCACTCAAGAAGAACTGTATTCAGTTACTTGAAGGATAAGTATGCTGTTTCTGAATTATTCAGAGAAGTAGCTCCTAAAATCGCTGAAAGACCAGGTGGTTATACTAGAATCATTAAGACGGGTTTTAGACAGGGGGATGCTGCAGAGATGTGTATGATTGAGTTAGTAGACTTTAATGAGATCTACGGAGCTAATACTGGATCGAAGAAAAAGAGGAGTAGAAGAGGGGGAGCGAAGAAGAAAAGTGCAGTTGATGGATCTGTTGAAGTTGAAGCATCGGAAGTTGATGATGATACTAACGAGGCAGTAGCTCAGAAGGAAGAGCAAATAAAAGATTCTACTAGTGAAATTCAAGGGGACTCTGATACTAAGGAAGAAGAGAAAGCTTAGTTTTATTTTATAACATTTTGATAAAAGAGGAATAAACGTTAAAATGTTTATTCCTCTTTTTTTTTGTATGTCAAGCACAACCAGTTTCTTTGTACACGAAATGGAAAATATTCAAGATTCTCCTGCGCTTCTAGTTTTAGAGGACGGGACAGTATTTAATGGCAAGGCCATTGGTGCTATAGGAACTACTACAGGTGAGATAGTATTTAACACGGGTATGACAGGATATCAGGAGATTTTTACTGATCCTTCTTATTTTGGTCAAATCTTAGTGATGGCAACGTCTCATATAGGTAATTATGGTGTGCATAAGGAGGAAACAGAATCAGAAGGAATTAAGCTGTCTGGTTTAATAACTAAAAAGTTTTCTGACGTTCATAGTCGAATTGGCTCTTTAGGTGATGCTCAGGATTACCTTAAGAAAGATAAGTTAGTGGGCATATGTGATATTGACACTAGAAAATTAGTTAGACATATACGTTCGTGCGGTGCAATGAATGCTATCATTTCATCTGAAAATCTTAGTGAAGCTGACTTAAAAGAAGAAGTAAAACAAATTCCTTCTATGCAAGGCTTGGAATTGTCCTCTAAGGTTACTGCGAAGGAGCCATACGAGGTAGGAGGTGCTTTGGCTGATAAGCGAGTAGCTCTTCTGGATTTGGGTGTGAAAAGGAGTATTGTTCGCTGTTTGATTGAAAGAGGCTGCGTTGTTAAAGTATTCCCTTTATCTTCTTCCTTTACTGAGATTATGTCATGGAGTCCGGATGGAGTAATGATTTCTAATGGACCAGGTGATCCATCTGTAATGACGCAAACCATCGCATTGACCAAAGAGCTTATTAATTCGGGATTACCTTGTTTTGGAATCTGTCTTGGTCATCAGATAATAGCTTTGAGTCAAGGTTTGAAGACGAAAAAAATGTTTAACGGCCACAGAGGGATTAATCATCCAGTAAAAAATCTAATTTCTGGAAAGAGTGAAATTACTTCTCAGAATCATGGATTTGTGGTTACTTCAGAAAGTTTAGATGAGAGTATCACCATGGAGCTTACTCATATTCATTTGAATGATAATACTGTAGCAGGTGTTAGATTGAAAGAAAAGCCCGTATTTAGCGTTCAATATCATCCAGAAGCAAGTGCAGGACCTCACGACTCTAGATATTTGTTTGATGATTTCATAGAAATGATAAAGGAACATAAAACCATAAAAGTATAATGAGTTATATAGGAAGAATTCAGGCAAGGCAAATTCTCGATTCTCGAGGAAACCCTACAGTAGAAGTTGATGTAATAACCGAGTCTGGCGTTTTAGGTAGGGCAGCAGTGCCTTCTGGTGCTAGTACTGGTATTCATGAGGCAGTCGAGCTTAGAGACGGAGATAAAGGTAAATATTTAGGAAAGGGCGTGTTAAAGGCTGTAAATAATATTAATACGACTCTTAATGATGAGTTAAAGGGAGCGTATATCTATGATCAGAATTTAATTGATCAAGCTATGATTGGCATAGATGGTACAGATAATAAGGGTACATTGGGAGCTAACGCTATTTTAGGGGTTTCTCTTGCAGTAGCTAAAGCTGCTGCTGAGAGTCTAGGTCAGCCACTTTATAGATACATAGGGGGGGTAAGTGCTAACACACTTCCTATTCCAATGATGAATATCATTAATGGAGGATCTCATGCTGATAATAAGATAGATGTTCAGGAATTCATGGTAATGCCTGCTGGAGCAACTAGTTTTTCGGAGTCATTAAGAATGGGAACCGAAATTTTTCATCATCTAAAGAGTGTTCTTCATTCTAAAGGAATGAGCACTAACGTTGGAGATGAAGGAGGGTTTGCTCCTAATTTAGGGTCTAATGAAGATGCTATTACCTGTATACTTCAGGCTATAGAAAAGGCAGGATACCGACCTGGAGAAGATGTTTACTTGGCCTTAGATGCTGCTAGTTCTGAGTTTTACAATGAAGAAAAAGCAAGATATGTTCTAGAATCCACAGGTGATGAGTTGACTTCTTCTGAAATGGTTTCTTATTGGAAGGATTGGGCCGATAAATATCCTATCGTTTCTATCGAAGACGGCCTTGCTGAGGATGATTGGGATGGATGGAAAGAACTCACTGTGGCGTTAGGAGATAAAATTCAATTGGTTGGTGATGATTTATTTGTCACTAATACTGAACGATTGTCTAGAGGTATAGAAGGTGGTATAGCGAATTCTATACTTGTAAAAGTTAATCAAATAGGAACGCTTACTGAAACGGTAGATGCTGTGAATTTAGCGCACCGCAATTTATATACTTCAGTTATGAGTCATAGGTCTGGAGAAACTGAAGACAGTACTATCGCAGATTTGGCAGTAGCATTAAATACTGGTCAGATAAAAACTGGTTCAGCGAGTAGATCTGATAGAATAGCTAAATACAATCAACTACTTAGAATTGAGGAAGCTTTGGGTAAAACGGCATATTTCCCAGGTAAGGATATGAGATTCATTCCTTAATTAGTAGGAAATTTTCTTGGTGATTTAGTTTGCCTGTAGCGTCATAAAATTGAAGAGCATAACTCCCCGGAGTTATGCTTTTGCATTTAATAGAGCTTCCGTTTATAGCACCTTGTTGTATTACTCTTCCACGCATATCTATTATCTTATATGACCTATTGGTTGTAAGCTTTTGAGATAAATTAATTATATCTAAAACTGGATTCGGATAGATTAAAAGTTCTGATGATATTTCCGTAATGCTCGTCTCTCCAGTAGAGAATCCCCAGGTGTAATCACCTTGTTTTAAATCCATAAAGTCAATTCTTCCTATGTAATCGTCATCAACAGCTAAAGTGTTTAGCTCATAATTTAGATGTTCTGACCAGCTACTGGAGGCATTTTCTCTATAGATTAGTTTAAGCTCTGATTCCGAATATCCGTTGTCTTGAGCCATATCGAAGAAACCCTCATCAAAGGTAAATCCACTCGATTCCGAACCGTAGTATCTAATTCGTCCTCCAGCATCGTATTCTTCGGGAAAATCTCCGATTATTCGCCAAAACCTATCAGATGAAATTAAATATTCTGCTTGTGGTTGTGTTTCATGTGGACCAGTAAAATGACATTCTACTCTCATCCACACAGAATTCTGGTCGCTCATCTCATTAATATCTGACCTAAACTCAGCATATGAGAATAAGTCTAAACCAGTATCGGTTATTAGCTTTTCTTCAGCGAGTATAGCTGGAGTAAGGTTATAATCTCTATTAAGTATTATGTGTTTTGGAGCAATGCTTGAAATAAAAGATACTTCGCTTATCTCTCCAGAAATAATAACGGTGTGAGTTTCGTCACTACCTTCTGCAGAAATAATAGTAACCTCTACCGGCATATTAGAAAAGTAGGAAGGAGCTTCGTGCCTTCTCTGGCTAATACTTAGTTCTATAGTGTATTCATATTCAGAAACTTCTGTTATAAGTTTACTGTCAATGGAAAAGTCAGTAAATCCAGGATTAAAGATCCAATCAGCGAAAAATGAGGTAAGGTCACTAGTTGTGTAGTTTTGGAAATGGTTTCTCATTTGTTCACTAGAAACTGATTGCAACGCGTGCGCGCTCATAAACGATTCGGATGCACTCATAAATGCGGCATCACCCATGTAAGTTCTAAGGTTATGTCCCGCTGAAGCTCCTTTATTATAGACGTGGGAGCCATATGTGTTTTCATGGCCAATACCTGAAACAGGAAGATAGGCTCCATCGGTATTGTGAGCATAGAGTAATACATCTCTGTGATTATCTGTAATCCAATCATAATAGGCGTCTGCACCATAGATATGCTCCATAAAAAGTGCTTCTGAGTAGCTGGCCATACCTTCGTTAATCCACATGTCTTCTGCGGTTGAACAGGTTACATAATCACCCCACCAATGGTGAGCAAGCTCATGAGCCATTAATGTTTCATAATCAAGACTTCCATCTGCTAGAGATAATGGGTATGCTATATTGGTGGCATGCTCCATTGCACCGCCATTGAATGGGACGAATGAGTAGCCTACTTTCGACCATTGATAATCTCCATAAAACTCTTCGAAAGATGAGATGGCTGCCGACAAATTAGTGAAGGAAGACTCTACTTGAGCGAGGTTGTTTTCGGGCGCTATTAGCCAAATGGGAACACTATCATTTTCTGATGTGAAGTGTTGAGATACAGAAACGTCATATTCACCTACCGCCATTCCTACTAGGTATGAAGGAATCTCATTGTCAATTGTCCATTGATTTAATGTAACTCCTGTATCATCTGTAAACCCTATGTATGAAAAATCAGGGAGTCCATTAAAGAATGCTTTTTTAGGAAATGTGGTATATGCCATAAATGAATATGTACAGCGTTCTACGAAATTATCAAAACAAGGAAACCAGGCTCTACCAAAGCTGTGAGGGGCAGCATCGAAACCGACACCTAAGTTGTAGGCGTAATTATTGGTCCAGTAAAAGCCTCCCCATCCTGAGCTATCTGTAATTGGTGAGCCTTCATATTCGATATGAAGTTCAAAAGTATCATTTTCGTTGTACACTTGATTTAGTGTGATTCTGAGAAGAGTTCCGTCATGGGTGTATACTAGATCTTCACCATTTAAACTGGCTGTTGTAACCGTAAGGCTTTCCAGATCAAGGTCTACTATGGTTAGGTTATCAACTTTTACGGTGAATGATATATCAGCTTCGCCTTGCAAAATTTGATTTGTAAAATCCGTTAATTGGAGTGTTAAGTGTGTATGTGTAATATCTAGGGAATCACTTCGAGTATCATTAGCGCTCACCGACTTCACAGAATGTTGATGACCGCACTTTTTCTGCGAGTAAGCGTTGCAATTCACTGACAATAAGATGACAAACAGGACCAGTATCTTTTTCATATCAGAAAGTTAGTTAGAAGAATGTTTGGTAATTGAAATTATAAGAATAAAAACCACAAGTCGTTGATAGTAAGTAGTTAATAGTTTATGTAGGGTTTTAGGAAACCAAGGTGTATCATATGCGATAGTAATCTCAATAAAACATATATATGAAGCCGTCTACTGAATTATTTGAGCTAATAAAGTCTTTGTCTAAAAGTGAAAAAAGATTCTTTAAGCTTTCCAGCTCACTTCAAACAGGTGATAAGAACTATCTAAAGATATTTGATGCCATAGAAAAGCAGGTGGTATATAATGAGGCTGCTTTAAAAATGGTCTTTAAGAAAGAGACCTTTGTTAGTCATTTTCCTTCTGAAAAGAACCATCTCTATAAACTTATTCTTAAGAGTCTAAGAAACTATCACAGTGATAATTCTATTAATTCAGTACTTAAACAGGAAATAAAGAACGTAGAGATTTTATACAAAAAAGCCTTATTTAAAGAGTGCAATAAGTTTTTAATTAGAGCTAAAAAGCAAGCAATTGAGAATGAGAAGTTCTACTTCTTATTCGAGCTGATTAGCTGGGAGAAATTACTTCTTGAAGAAGCTTTTGAAGATGGACAATTTAATATGGATTTGGATAAATTAATTGAAGAGGAGCAAGATGTGATTGCTAAACTTCAGAATTTAGCAGAATATCATGTTTTATATTCTAAGATTAATTATGTATTCAGAAGTGAAGGGTTTAGTAGGAATGCAGAGGATATTAGAATAGTAAAGGAGATAGAAGATCATCCTCTTATTAAGGGTAAGAATACGGCCTTATCTGATCGAGCAGCGACTATTTGTTATTATACTCAGGGGTTCTGTGCTATGGCTAACTCGAGAACGGATGTTGCTTTACTTAAATTTAATAGAGTTAAAGAGATCCTAGATGGACGACCTAAATTAAAGACTGACCTTGCCAAAAGGTATGTGAAGACGTTGTCTAACATTATTGGGAGTCATATAGATTTGGGCTTATATGATGAAGCTTGGGGGTTTATTGATGATTTAAAAGGATTAACAAATCAGAGTGGTTTTAAAAGCATAGACATTCAAGTAAATGTATTTAAAACGACTACTATATCGGAGCTTCAACTGTTGACTAGATGTGGGAATTTTTCAGAGGCATTAGAAGTAGTAGAGGCGGGTGTCTTGGATAAGTTAGAGAGCTTAGAAAACCGCCTAAGAAAGGAGCAGTTATTAGAACTTTACTATCACATAGCATATACGTATTTTGGTACAGGAGAGTATAGTAAAGCGTTGTTTTGGATAAATAAAGTGTTAAACGACAATGAAAACACCTTGAGAAAGGATTTGTTCAGCTATGCGCGTCTGTTTAATCTTGTCATTCACTTTGAACTTCAGAATTACGATTTATTGGAATACATCACTAAAAGTACGCAGAGATACTTGGTACGAAGACAGAGGGATTATGAGTTAGAAAAGCTCGTAATAGACCACCTTAGGAAATTGATTAGAGAATCGAAATCTAAAAATACTATTACAAAGTTTACAGAGTTTAAATGCCAACTACGTGAGCTGGTTACTGAGCCTGAAGATCAGATAGTTCTTAAATACTTTGACTTCGTTTCTTGGTTAAATAGTAAAATTGAAAACATGTCATTCTCTAAAGCGGTATCTCTAGAGAATGCAGGTTAATCTATTTCTTACGATTAGCAGATTTATCTGTTACGATAAATTCCGATCGTCTATTTACTTGATGCTGTTCTTCGAAACATGTCACACCATCTACACAGTTGTTAAGTATTTCTTTTTCTCCTATCCCTTTTGAAGTAAGTCTATTCCTTTCAATGCCGTTTGAAATTAAATAGTTCATTGCTGACTTAGCCCTTTTCTTAGAAAGTGTTCTATTAAAGCCATAACTACCTCTAGAATCGCAGTGAGACCTGATCTCTACTTTGAGGCTTGGGTTAGTCTTTAATAAATCGGACAACATGTTTAGGTAAGGCTGAGCATCAACTCTAACTTCCCAGTCGTTATAATCCCAGTAAATGTTAGGAATGGGATAGGTTCCGTCTCCTCCTGGTATTATGTTATTTGGGTCGTTTGGTATGATTATCCTTTCTAAATTGAAATCTATGTCAAAGGTTTCATCTTCTCTTAAACCCATAGTCGATATTTTTTGACTAGAGTTAAAATAGATTTGGTCTTCGTTTAGGTCTTCAGCTATAATTTCGTATTTTTTATTAGGAAGTAGTTGATAGGTGAACTGACCATTCATATCAGATAAGATTATATCAGTAGTATTATCCGTAAGATTTTTAATTGTTATTTGAATTTCTGGAATTGGGTCTCCAGTTTCTTTTTCTAAAACATTGCCATCTATACTTAGTGTAGGGTAGAATTGCTCGAAGCTATAAAGGCCATCGAGGCCACTTCTATCGGAAGTTAATAACCCTTTGTCTTTTTCAGTATAAACCATCCCAAAATCGTCCATGGAAGAGTTTAGTGGATAGCTCAATTGTACAGGAGGTGACCAATTATCTCCTTTTAGTTCTGAGTAAAGTATATCTAATCCACCTAAAGTTTGGTGACCATCAGAAGAAAAGTATAATGTGTTGTTATCTCTTAAGGTAGGAAAGGCATCATCACCTGGACTGTTGATAGTAGGGCCTAAACTTTTAGGATCACTCCATACTCCAGCAGTCAACTCTGTCATGTATAAATCCATTCCTCCTGAACCTCCGTCTTTATTAGACGAAAAGTAAAGTTTTTGATCATCGGAAGTTAAAGCAGGATGAGCGTATATAAAGTTGGCATTATTGAAAGCTAGTTTTTCTGGTTTGGACCAGTTAGCACCATTTTTGGTACTTGTATAGAGTTGAGGATTACTAGTGTTTAGAGAATCCGACTCTAGCTTATTCGTTCGTGTTTGATTGCTACGGGTAAAGTATACTGTATTACCGTCCTTGGTGAAAACAGCCATGGCGTCATGATATTTAGAATCTGAGAATGGCATTTTTTTTGTGTTACCAAGAGAATCCATTTCAAATATATCAAGAAATGATAAACCAGTGTAATCATCTTTAACCTTGGCGTTATCTACTTCACCTGAAATTAGATATCCGTTAGATGTTTTAGAAACAGACATTGCGGTTTTAACTCCTGTAACGTGAAAAGGAGCTAATTGATAAAGACTTGAGTCTTTTTTCATTTGTTCAACTCTATTAGCCGAGATCTTAACGCTCTGTGCTACCTGGTTTCCTGGATCTCTTGATAGAATTCCTTTGGCTATAACTAAGGCTTCATCATATTTTTTAGCACTTAGTAATGCTGAGGCATAAGCGAGTTTCAAGTTGTCATCAAAAGCGGGGTCATTTTTAACTTTCTGAAATTCGTAAATAGCCGCTACCGGTTGGTTAGTCTCAGCGTAAGCTAGGGCTAATAAGGTGCTAGCCTCTATGTTCGGTTTCTTTTCTACACTTCTCTCTAAGCTTTCGATAGAGTTCATGTATTTTAAATTTCCGAAATCTTCTTTTCCTTTACTTAAGTACATATTAGCACATGAAGGAAGTAGGGCTATAGCAAGGGCTATACTTAGTATGGTTGAAATTCTTCTCATAGTGGTCTGTTAGAAGTATCTAGGTGATGTTTTTTTAACGAGAATATCTTCTCCAAAATCGAATGCAATCATTATTTCATGAGATCCATTACTATAATTTCCAATATCTGTAGTGGTGAAATCATATGCGTATCCACCTCTTAGACGGGTTGAGAAATTGTACTCTACCATGCCAATGAGTGCGTCTCCAGTCCTATATCCAAGACCTAACCATAATTTCTTGTTAATAAGAAAGTTGGCGTTAATATCGACTTCTGCCGGTGCTGCACTTTGATATTTCACGAGTAGAGAAGGTCTGAGGTCTATCAGTGGAGATAATTTGAAAACATACCCAGCTCCTGCATAGTAGTGTTGCTCGAAGTACTTAGCGTTCGCTGATGTAAGTATCAATTTATCATCAGTAGGCGCAGTAATTGTTGGAACACCTAAACTGACGTACCACTTTTCATCATAGAGGTAAGCGCCAGCACCAAATTTAGGGATGAGGGCTCCGCTAATATTAGAACCCGAGTAAATAGGGTCGTCAGTATCCCAAACGTCTATTTCTCCAAAGTTAGTAGAGTAGGAACTTACACCAAGTCTAACTGCTAGAGAAAGTTTAGTAGTGGAGGTTATATTAAACTTATATCCAACATTACCCATAAAACTAAGTTCCTTTATAATTCCATGACTGTCATTAGTCACTAATAAACCTAGTCCTATTTTCTCTCCGATAGGAGTTTCTAAAGATGCTACCTGTGAAGTAGGTGCATTATCAAAAGATACCCACTGACTTCTGTGTATAATGCTCGCACTTCCGTAACTGTGCGTTCCAGAGTATGCCGGATTAGTCAATAGCTGATTAAACATATATTGACTAAGCTGAAGCTCTTGCTGAGCATTCAGAGTTAAGGCAGATAATGCCGTAAAAAGAATGATTGGTATTATTTTTTTCATCATAATAGTAATGAGTTATTATCTTCTTAAATCTACAAAGCTATTCAGCTCAGTATTTTCATTGTTCGATACGGCAGTTGCTATTACATAGTAAGTACCGTCAGAGAGTTCTTCTCCATTGTCATTTAATCCGGACCAGTTATTGGTGTAATTAGAATTACTATATACTACATTACCCCATCTGTTGTAAACCAGTAATTCGACTTTATCAAATTGGTCTACACCTAAAATCACATAATTGTCATTTCTCCCATCTGCATTTGGTGTTAAACCATTAGGGAGTGTTAGTGGTTCTGGTTCTGTTACGGTTATCAGGTCGGTGCTGACACAGCCATTATCATCGGTTAACAGCAGAGTATATGTTCCGGCCATTAGAGAGTTTAGACCCTGCTCGTTACTAATGTAATTATTCGGCCCCATCCAGCTGAAGTCATAGGGTGTAACTCCACCTTCTACATCAGTTTGTATAACGCCATCTGCTCCTTGATAAACAGAAACATTGTATCCACTAGTGGTGATTGGGCTTTCAAGTATTATTTCTATACCTTCAGGTTGAGAGATTGTGAATGTTTGGGTGTATTGACAGTTTTCTTCATCAGTTAAAAGAACCGTATACTCTCCTATAGGAATGTCACATGAATTTGTAGTTTCTCCGAATTCATTCGTGTAAATTGATTCTACGATACCATTAGAAGTTCCTATTTCTAGTTCGATACATCCGGTGTCTTCGTTATAGCATAGAACGTCTGTAATAGTTATTAAAGTAACTTCTATTCCTACAGATGAATCCACTATAACATCCAATGCTGTTTCACAGTTGTTGTCATCTGTTAAAGTTAGTGTATAGGTATCTCCTGCCAAATTATCTGGATTGGGAACAGGTGAAGCACCATTAGACCAAGAATAGGTGTATGGCAGTGTTCCACCGGTAGAGGAGGTGCTAATAGCGCCATTCTCCAATCCACAAGAGGAAGGTGTGGTAGTCGCACTTACAGATAAAAGAGGTGGTTCTATCATTTGAAATTGCTCGAATGTAGCACAACCATTTTCATCCGTTACTGTTACCTCGTAATTAGTTCCCGCAAGACCATTAACTACCGCAGTATTATCTGGAGTATGTCCCCAAGCGAAAGTATAAGTTCCACTTCCTCCATTTGGATTAGCATCTATTACTCCGTTGTCGTTATCAAAACAATCAATCGGTGTTATAATCTCACTGATCTCTAAGGAGTCAGGTTCGGTTAAGTTAAAAATAACTTCAGTTGTACATAATGCCTGGTCAGTGAAGATTAGATTATAAACACCAGCTCCGATAGTGAAAAGTGTGTCATTAGTGGCATCATTGTCACCAATATTTCCAGTCCAGTTTAAATCATAAGGACTAACTCCACCAGTGATCTCGACATCTAATTGACCGTCTTCAGCATTAAAGCAAGACACATTATTGATAGGAGTACCTAAGTAAGTCGTTATATTGGAATTCACTACAATTGGTAGAGGCTCTGTAATTGAGATACTCATTAGGGTATCACAGCCATTCGCATCAACTACTAGTACTTCATAGTCTCCTGCACAGAGTTCGTCTGCTGTAGGACCGAAATCAAGTTCTTCTTGGTTTAGTTCCCATAAATAACTGTAATCAGAATCTCCGCCTGTAGCTGTAATATCTATAATAGCTGTACATTCTCCATTACACTGTATCGGAGAAGTGAGGGCAGCATCAGCAGTAAACAATGATAGTGGCTCAGTAACAGTTACTGATCCGCTTAATAAACATCCACTTAAATCCGTTATGTCTACGTTATAGGTACCAGCGGCTAAATCAGATAAAATAGACTCACTACCGATAACTGTATTTTGGTCATCTGTCCATATATATGTGTAATCAGGAATTCCGCCTGTTACATCTGCTGAAACACTTCCGTTTTCATCACCTAAACATGCTAAGGTGAAGTCTCCTGTTCCTGTTTGAAATAATGTAAGGTCCAAGGCGAATATTTCATCTGAACTTACATCTATAGTGTCAAGCGTGATACAGCCGTTATCATCTGTAACAGTGAGATAGTATTCTCCAGAAGGAATATCGGTTAGTATAGCTCCTGAGTACGTATTCATAGAGTCATCTATCCAATCGTAGCTATAGTCGGGAGTACCACCACTGGCAGCGACTTCTAAAGAAGCGTTAGAACTACCGAAACAATCTTCTTGGGTAATACTAACAAGCTCACTTTCTAATGGACTAGGTTCAGTAACCTCAAAAGATTCAATGAAAGTACACCCGTTAGTGTCAAATGCCTCAAGAGTGTAGATTCCAGGGCTTAGATTAAATAGAGTGTCAGCATCTACTTCATTGTCCCCAATATCTCCCGTCCAGTCATATGAAGTGATATTTCCACTTCCTCCAGTTATGTTAGGAACGATTCTTCCGTCATTTAATCCAGTACATGAAACGGTAAAGAGTGTTTCCATGGCCAGAAGAGAATCTGGAGAGGCTGGATTTAGAATAGTACTTATTTCACATCCTGCAGTATCAGTAACGACTAAGCCATAGGTTAATCCCCCCATTAGGTTAGCTTGGTTAGGGGCGCTGGGGTCATTTCCTAAAGGTAAGTTTGACCAATCATAGAAGTAACCAAACTCTAAATTCTCAAAATCTGGATTAGCTCCAGATGCAGCTACATTATAGGAGCCATCAGATGCATCAATGCATGAAGTGAAAAATCCTCCATCGTATACGCTAAATTGAATATCTAATTCAAATGCTTGTGGTGCTTCTAATTCTACTTCTAGCGTTGCAACGCACATATTACTCTGGTCTGTAACGTTTACGGTGTATATGCCGTCTTCTAGAGACTCTATATCTTCATCCGTAGAACCTCCGAATTCTCCGAGCGGTTCCCATTCTGTAGTTAATGGGCCTCCTCCACCTGAAACAGCGATATCTATTTCTCCAGAATTCTGACCTTGACAGCTAGGATCTAAAGTGCTGATTAATTCGATAATTATTTCAGCTGGTTGGGTTATTACAAATTGTTGTGAAGCTTGGCATCCGTTTTCATCAGTAACGACTAAAAAGTAGGTGTCTGGACATAAATCTGTCAAATCTTCATCTGCTGAATACACACCATCGAGAGTAGACCACTCAACAGTATATTCTCCTAGCGCTCCGACAATATCAATATCTATACGGCCATCACAACTTTCAAAACAGGAGTTATTATTCACACTACTAACATTTATTGCAATGCTCTCTTCAGTTGTGACCTGAGTGCTTATTGTTCTAACGCATCCATCTGAATCTGTAATTGTGACTGTATAGGTGCCTGAGGGAAGATTGACTAGATCTTCATTGATACCATAGTCAACTCCATCTTGGTCTTGCCAGCTGAAGGTATATCCTATCCCGCTTCCTCCTGAAGGAGTGATGTCTATAGCTCCTTCAGATAATAAACCTGAGCAGGAGTTGGGAGTAACTAAGAGGTCTGCTGTTATTTGAGTAGAGCAAGTAACTTGAATAGAGGCCGTTTCGACACATCCATTTTGATCTACTACGTTTAATGTATATACTCCACAAGCCAACCCAGTAATTATTAGGTCACTTCCAATTAAATTATTGGCATCATCGAACCATTGTAAATCATATTCAGAAACACCGCCAGTAACGTCAGCAGTTAATTCACCGTCTGAGGAATCGAAGCATGTAGTGTTAAAACCGTTTGCATAAGTAAGTGCCGATAAAGTTATAGAAATTGGTGGTGGTGGTGGTGATACGATTACTTCAACAGAGTTTTCAGCTATACATCCATTAGCATCACTAACTGTCACGAAGTAAGTTCCATCTCCTAGATTACTAAGAACTGGACCTAACCCTAAGACAGGGAGACCGCTGGGGTCATTACTCCAAGAATACGCATATGGAGCAGTTCCTCCTGTAGCTGTAACTGTAGCTTCTCCAGAAGAGGTTCCGCTACAAAGAATTTCTGTAACTCCTAATACTGCTCCTTCAAGAAGGTTCGGTTCGCTAATGACGAAAGTCTCTGTTATCTCGCATCCTTCAGAATCGGCTATAGTGACAGAATAATTCCCTGGACATAGATCAGATAATGAGGTGGTATTTTCTGGAACTGATTCACTCCAGTTTATAGTGTAACCGCCAGAACCTCCCGAAGGAGAAACCAAGGCAGTTCCATCACATTGACCGTTACATGAGATAGTACTTCCATTATAATCGCTTAGTGATAAATTGGATTGTAAGGTGTTCTCTTCGTTAATTACGAAAGACTGAGTGGCTTCACAGCCATCTCCGTCAGTAACAGTTACGGTGTAGACTCCGGCAAGTAAATCAGAAATATCTTGATCTGTCGATATTTCATTATTACTATTATCTGTCCAAGAAATAGATAAAGGTTCAGTAAAATTAGAAACGGTTAAGGCGATAGAGCCAATTGCCGCTCCAGAACAGTTTATCGGAGTGGTCGTAGCACTTAAGCCAATGTACTTAACCGTAATAGAGGTTGTTGCCTCAGCCTGACAAGCAGCGAGATTGGATGTGATTGTATAATCTGTGTCCTGCAGTGGAGAAGCAGTAGTAATTAGTGCATTCGGTGAAGTGACTTCATCCTCAGGTTCCCAGCTGAATGTGAAGTCTCCATTTGTATCTGAGATGCCTTGAAGTGTTACTTCGTCACCTGGGCATATTTCTAAATTGGGAGGTATGACGCTTAATTCCAGTGAGTCTTTTATAATGAATATTACTGAGTCCTGTATGTATGTGTCACATACCGTATTTAGAATGTATAAAGTGATAAACTCATCACCTTCAGTAATACCATCATCTGTAGTGCTGACTTGAATAGAAGCAGATAATTCATTAGCAGGTATGGTTATCGACTGCTCATCCAAAGGAACATTGTTTCCTAAAGAAGGAGTAGTAGTATAGTCATCGAAAACATCTGCGGTTCCACCAAAACTGTATGCAATTTCTTGATCAATATTGGATATTTGTTCAGCTACGAAAGTGATTTCTCCATCATTACATCCTTCTATCATATATGGAGTTCCACCTGAAGTACTTGTTACTATATCACTATAGTTAGAGTTGATTTTTTCAATGAATACAGCAGAATCATATAATCTATCCGTTCCATCTGCAATGATTAGTTTTAAAGTATAAGTTTCACAGGGTATTAAGTCACCAACCTCTGCTTTTAATCCTAAAGTAAAACCGTCATATTGAATGTTTTGACCAAGTGGGTTTCTATTATCATAGTAATACTCGGTGTTGAATATGTTGTTAACGCTATTTATCGCTACAGGTAGATTTGTTCCTGGAATCAAAGCGATATTAACATCATTGAATCCTCCAGGACCTGAGATAAAAAATCCAAAAACATCATTAAAGGAGGAGCCCACCCATTCTTCATATTCCTCCGAGGCAAATGTAAAATCAAAAGAGAGGCTATCCCCTTGTACTTTTACGTCAAATTCAAATGTAGTAGCATCAAAAGTAGTTCTATCGTTCACCGTGTTAAGTAAATCACTACCAGGGAAATCATTGTCAAACTCATCGCAATTTAAACAAGTGGTTTGATTTTCAATTTCAGGAAGGCCCGTACCATTAATTCCATCTTGTACTATGGCATTTCTTGCTTTTCCAGTAGTAAGAAGTAAACCCTCTATAGAGGAGAGTTCAGTGTTGGAATTATAGAAGTAAGCCCAAGAACTATCCGCAGCTGAGACATTAACATTCGAAATAGTTACCCCGGACCCCACCAGCAGTTGAGCAGCAGATTCAGGAGTGATAGTTTGATCTAAAGATAGCTGGCCAAACCCTATTTGGCAGCCTAACAAAAAGATTGTACTTGCTATTATTTTGTTCAATAAATTCATTTTGTTTTGGTCTAATATTATTTTCCTAATCTCGCTCTCCCGCATCTCTCTTGGAAATCCGTCATTGAGTAATTAGTCAGAATTTTCACTTCTCCAGAATTAGCTACTTGCCTAAAGAAATTCACAATTACTTCAGTTTCATCTGAGGTTGTTTCTCCAGTGAATTTTGCACAAATCAAGTTTGCGGGTACACAAGCTTCAATAATCTCAATATCTGAGTTCTCAAGGCTTGAAAGCATATAATCCTTGAATAGGTCTGGGTTTAGATTTTCGATTTCAATTATTCTCACTTCACCATTAAATGGGTGAGAAAAACTGATTAAAAGCAGCGATACAAGCAAAAAAGGGATGCAAATGATGGACTTTAATTTCATAAGAACACTGTTATATTTAAAACGTTAGGGCATATTAATATAGTCAAACAAAATTGCACACTTATCGCCTTCTTTCTAGAAATTCACAAACTTTATTTAATTATTTTTTTCAACACCCTTTTCGTCTGTTTATTAGTCTTTTTGGTCGAGCTTATTTTTTATTTCGTAGATAGCCATGCCGGCAGCAACTCCTACGTTGAGAGATTCTGTAGAACCATACATTTGAATCTTTAGATGATTGTCTGATGATGAAATAAGCTTGGGGTTAATTCCGAGCTCTTCAGATCCAAGAATAATGGCAATTCCGCCTTTTTCTGGGGTGAAGTCTCTTAGGTTTGATTCAGCTTTCTCTGTAAAACTAATCACTTTTATCTCAGAAGCTTGCAGGTGATAAATGGCATCTTGAAGGTGATTTATTCTTGATATCTTTAGCTTTAGAACAGCGCCTGCACTTGATTTAATCACACCTTCATTAATCGAAGCCGAATGGTTTTTAGGGATAATTATTCCATGAACTCCCATGCATTCAGCCGTTCTGCAAATCGCACCAAAGTTTCTAGTGTCTGTGACCGAGTCTAGTATTATAACAAAGGGACTTTCGTTCCTGTTTACCGCTACTTCAATAATGTCATCTATTTCTACAAACTTTACTGGAGAGATGTACGCAAGAATTCCTTGGTGATTTATTTCTGAAGACTTGTCTAACTTTATTTTAGGAACTTTTTGGACAGGAATCCCTTTTTCTTTAGCGATTTTTACTATTTCGCTTAATTCGGAATTCGATGTTTCTCTCGATACAAGAATCTTTTCTATCTCTTTACCCGACTTTATAGCCTCTCTTACTGGGTGGGTACCTACTACTTTTAATACTTCGTTCATGTTAGTTGTATATTCTTCCGTTTCTCCATGCGCTCACTTTTTTAGCCCATTCGGATTTGTAAATTGAATTCCTTTTTAGTTCATAGTGATTGTCACTAAAACCGTTTGTGATTTTGTCAAATGTAAACCTTACACTGCCTAGGTCGTCTTTGTCTCCGTATACCCATGTTTGAGAAGCCTTAGCCATATTGAACTCGGTAGGTGCGCCAAAGACTATGAAGATCATACCTCTATCTGTTTTCCATCCGCTTTTGTAAGAGGAGAAGTTCAAGTTGGCCATTTGTACCCTGTCGTAGAATGCTGCCATAAGTTCCTTTGCTCGTTCTTGACTTTCTCCACAATCTAGCCAAAACCTTTCTAGGCCACTTCTGAGGTTAGAATTGGTATTTAGTCTTTCAAATTCCTTTCTCGCTGAAATATAACGTAGAGGGTAAATCATTTCTGAAATAGAAGTTAGCTCAGGGTATTTGTTCGGTCGGACTAGTAGACTTAATCCTATGGAATCCTTTTTAAGCAGTATGTCTCCCAACGGAAAATCATTGATGATTAGTTCGTTTTTGCCCACAGGAATGGTGAGAATTTCAAACTCTGATATTTCGGGTAGATCTTCTTTGGAGGTGCTGTAGGGTGGAGGAGGTAAGCCTCCGTTAGCAGGCCTAAACCATAGTTCGGTCTGTGTTAAATCTAATCTTTCAGAGGTTAGGCTGTATCCGGACTTGCTGTTAATTAATAGGTTGAAGTTAGGGTAAGTGTTATCACGTTGCAGTAGAAGAACATTTTCTCTAATTAATTCTGAAGTCTTGTTTATAGTTCCGCTAATCGCGTATTGAGTTGCTCTGTTTTCATCTTTTAGAATTAATCGATAATTGTAAAAGTTTAAATCTTTTAAAGGAAAGTTGATAGAGTAAAAATAAAAGTAGGACTCAGCGCTATCTGTTCTTCCGTTCGCTTTAAATAGGATCGTGTCAATAGCCCTATCTTCTTGGTAGTCAGACAAGAGTATCTGTCCGCTAATTGAAGTTGTTAGCTCTTTGGAATTTGTTTTTCTAGAGGCTAAAAGCTCAGAGTTTTTGATTTTTAGGAATAATGATGTGCTATCATCGCTAAAATGGTAGAATTTTAATTGAACATTGTCATTCCGAAGAATGATTTTAGACTCATTTTCATAGTGCTCTAGAGCCGTTTTTCCAGTCCTGCACTGGCTGAACACCACTCCGATTAAAATTATAATTATTATATAATTATGCGCTTTCATTCCGAGCGAAAATACTGAATTCTAAAATGTACTGATGTAACCAAAGTTGATTTTAGCATTTCTAAAGAGAAAGCGATTTTCTGTATAATTTGATATTCCATACAAAAATGTAAAAAGACCAGAATTGGTACCGATTGAAACGCCTAAACCAATAGCGTCTATTGATCCCTTTTGATATGATTTTAACGTATTTTTCTCAAAGTAGTTTTTCTCAAAGAAACCGAAAACATGAGAGTTTTCATCAAGTAAGTACCGGTATTCAAGTGATGTAGTTATCCATGATGTGGTGGGGATGGTCCTCTGGTCAGTTCCTCTTATGCTGCCTAACCCTCCGATTTGAAGAACTTCATTTTCCAAAATGTTTTGTGATGAAAGACTCTCACCTGAAGCTCCGATGACTAATGAGCCTCTTTTTAATAATTTAATGTGTTTTGAGCCTTTGTAGGTGAGACCTATGAGTTTTGTGCGTTCTATAGAAGTTGCCGTTCTATAACCGACAGAGAGGCTTAGTTGATTGGTGAATCCTTTCGTGGGATTCAGAGGGGTGTCCAAATTTGCATAGCGCCATTCCCCTTTATATAAAGTAGAGTTGGTGTTCTGAGTAAATTGGTCATCGCTTTGATTAGAGTTGTTTTTGGTTTGCCCTACAAGTAAACTTAATTTATTTCTTGGGTTGAGTTGGTACCCTGCGCCATAGTCTATGCTAACCCGATTAATGGTGCTGTCTTGTCTAATAAATGCTGTGTTGAGTTGAATACTTAGAAACGTATTAAAGAGGAATGGAGTTTTCACATTCACCGCTAATCTTTGATTTTCGGGCTTTAGCCTTTCCCAGTTGAGAGAGAGAGACTCTGCTCGGTTTAGAGTGTTGATTAAATCCAATGAAAGAAGCCCCGTTACTGAAGTAGAACCGTCTGTTGAGGGCTGAAGTCCTATAATTCCATCAAAGCGGCTGGTCTTTTTTTTCTTCAGGAATAAAGTAACAGAAGCCTTATCATTTCGGAACGAAATTTTTGGTGGCTTATTAAAGCCGAAGAAGGAATTGTCTTTGGCTAGTTTGGATAATCCTTTAGCATAATTTTCTGAATATAGCTTGTGTGGTTTGAAGTTAAATATCTTCTTAATGGTGTTGTAATCGAAAGATTCTTCACTCTTTATAATGAGGCTGTCAAATTTAATTATAGGACCCTTGTCCAACGTTATTTGAAGAGTAATGTTGCTGCTGTCGAGTATTCCCTGGCTTTGGATTTTAGCGAAAGGGTAGCCGTTGTTTTCTTGGAATGACAACTCCTTTCGAATTGTCATTGAAATCGTTGATAGCTCCATTTTTCCTTGAAATGTCCTGGTTTGAAAGTCAATAAGATTTATCGACTGAATAGTGTACTCTGGACCGGCAGTAATATAGATGTGGAGAGTGTTGTTTTTTTGAACCAAGCTGTCCGTAGCGGCCTCTAGATATCCATTTATATGTAGTTTTTGTATCTCAGCGTTGCAAAAATCAAGAGGGGAGGTTTTGTTCGTAGGAGTGTTAGAAATTTCTTTTGTTAGCCCGTTTTGAGTTGTGAAAACTTGAAAAAACTTTATTGCATCGCTATTCTGTAAATGGCTTGAAAATGGAGTGCTTAAAAATGCTATGAAGATTAGATATTTCAAATAGTTGACTGTGGTAAACAATAACGAATATTAAGTATGGTTATTTAGTTAAGGAATATAACTTGTTTATAAAAATTGAAACCATTTTCAGTAGAAGATGTATAATAAGATAATTTTGTATCAATTGCTGGAAAATAAAATACCATCATGAAAAAAACTGCATCTATATTAATCATCATTGCGCTAAGCGCGATCTTCTTGTCATCTTGTCGTTCATCGAAGCCTTCTTGCGCTGCTTATGATCAACTGGAGCAAGTTAATGATCAAAAGTAATCGAAATCCTTTGTGTTGTCTGATTGTTTAGGCTTAATGCCACTGGACAATTCTTAGCTATATCATAGATATTCTTTTTCTTTTTCGGGCTTAACTCCACTCTCGTTTTTATTTTTAGGGTTACGACTATTTCAGAAATTCTTCTGGGAGTTCGTTGCATTATTTTTTCTACCTCTGCTGAGCAGGTTTCTATTCCAAAAATTCCATTTAAATCACTAATATTGATTACGGTCACCATGCATGCAGCTAATGAGGCGGCCACTAGGTCTGTGGGGCTAAAGGATTCACCTTTTCCATTGTTGTCTTTCGGTGCGTCTGTTAAAATTTCTGTTTTTGATTCTAAATGAATAAGACTGTTTCTTAATTCCCCGTTATACTCTAAAGATATTTTAGACATTAGTTAAATTGATTTAGGTGCTAAAATATTCCTAAATTTGAATACTTATGAGATACTTGATTCTTATTCTGTTTTTTTTCGCATTCATCTTAATGGGTCTGTCCCAAGGAGCTTATGATGGCCCTAGTTTGATTTATACTAATCAGGTTTTAGGAGGAGCGCAGCTCAGTACTACGGGTTGGGGTGTGCAGTTTAATTCAGGTAAATATGACGGCTTTTATAAGATTAAAACAAAAGGATTAGAATTTGTGAAAATTAAGCATCCAAAAGAATTTAAGTTGCCGAATAACGGCAGAGATAATTCGAGAAGATTTGCTTACGGAAAGCTGAACTCATTTCAGTCTTTAAGATTATTGTGTGGAGCTAAGAAGATAGTTTCAGATAAAATTAGGCATGGAGCAGTAGCTATTGGTTATAAGTGGGGATTGGGTCCTAATATAGGGTTTCTTAAACCGATTTATGTAGAGGTTTCGAAACGAACAGATACTTCAGTTGCCATCGAGCGTTACGACCCTGAAATTCATGATTTCAATGTTATAAACGGAAGGGCCAATTTCTTGAGAGGACTGGATGAAATGAAATTAACTTTTGGTGCGGTGGCTAAAATAGCAGCCACTTTTGAGTATAGCGGAGATAATGATGGGGTTCAGCAGTTGGAAGTCGGAGTGGTGTTGGATGCATTTTTAAACAAAGTTCCTATTATGGTAGAAGAAGCAAATAATCAGAGGTTTTTCCCCTCGATATTTATATGTTACTCGGTAGGTAAAAAGTATGTAAAGCGATGAGTTCAGAAATAGTAGAATCTAAAAAGCAAAGAGTAGCCAAGCCTAAGTGGTTAAGAGTTAAGCTTCCAACGGGAGAGAGCTACAAGAAAGTAAGAAGTCTTGTTTCAGAGCATGGTCTTCATACCATTTGTGAAAGTGGAAATTGTCCTAATATGGGAGAGTGCTGGGGGGAAGGTACCGCGACTTTTATGATATTAGGAAACATTTGCACTAGAAGCTGTGGGTTTTGTTCGGTAATTACGGGTAGACCTGAAGCTGTTGATGAGTTTGAGCCTGGTAAAGTGGCGAGGAGTGTTAAGCTGATGGAAGTTAAGCATGCTGTAATAACAAGCGTAGATAGAGATGATTTGGCAGATGGCGGAGCAGATATTTGGGTGAAGACAGTAAAGGCTATTAGGCACCAGTCTCCAAAGACAACTTTAGAAACACTAGTACCAGACTTTGCAGGAAACTGGAATAATCTACAACATATAATAGACGTTGCTCCTGAGATCGTGTCTCATAACTTAGAGACGGTAAGAAGATTAACAAAATCAGTACGAATACAAGCCAAGTATAATCGAAGTTTAGAGGTTCTTAGAAGATTAAAAGAAGGAGGCATGAAAACTAAGTCAGGCGTCATGCTTGGATTAGGAGAGTCTTTTGATGAGATCTTAGAAACCATGGATGACCTAAGAAGTGTTAATGTAGATGTACTAACATTAGGTCAATATCTTCAGCCAACACCTAAGCATTTGCCAGTGCTGGAGTTTATTACTCCTGAAGTGTTCGAGCAATTAAAAGAAATTGGCTTAAAAAAGGGCTTTAGGTATGTAGAGAGTGGCCCATTAGTAAGAAGTAGTTATCATGCAGAGAAACACCTTTTTTAGGTGGTTCATCTCTTTGAGATGTATATAATGTGATTTTTCTGGGTGAATATTGTAATAATTTAGCTTAGATTTTATTGTAAATTGCCGATCCAAACCAAAATATAATATCAAATAATATGAAGACGAGAATAGCTTTATTTTTAATAGCTCTAGTGGCTTTAGTAATAGGAGTAATATTAGCTCCTGGTACGGAAAACATCTCAGATTACTCACCGAGAGTTAAGAATGTAACCGAACAGAGTTTTAGTGGAGCCGCAGAGCATTACGCTATGATAAGACGAAACGTAGAAACGGGAAATCTTGAGTCTGGTGATTACGCGAGTATGTTAGCTAAGGTTAGTAAATTCAACAAAGAATCAAGTAATAAAGACTTAGGACTTGACATTAACTGGGAGGTGATGGGACCTACAAATTTTGGTGGGAGAACTAGAGATATTTGCTTCACGGCTGATGGTCTTCTTTTTGCAGGTGGAGTTTCGGGTGGGTTATTTCAATCTTGGGATTCTGGTAATACATGGTTCAGGGTGACTGGCTTCAAAGAAAATCTAAACGTTACTTCTGTAGAGCAAATCGGAAATGGAAATATTTTTGTAGGTACAGGGACACTGTTCGATAGCCAATCTGGATCAGGTGGTTCGGGATTTCTTGGTTCAGGAGTATACAAGAGTGCTGATAATGGTGTCACTTGGTCTTCAGTTGATGGGCTTAATTTAGACTTATTATCAACAAACGGAGACTTCACATCCACAGACGTTTTATACGCTGATCCTCAAGACCCAGATTTATTATGGGTAGGATGTAGAGGAGGCCTTCTGACATATGACGATGCCGCAGGTGTCGTAAATGATGACTTCGATGGAATTTCCTTTGCAGGTTCATGTCAGGACATGGCTATCTCTTCTGATGGAAATAGAATGTTAGTTGTTCTAGGAACAGCGGTATATTTAAGTACTGACGCTGGAACTTCTTGGTCTACTGTTTCTGGTAACTCAGGTGGAGAGTTATCTGTTTCCGGAGCGAACAGAGTTGGTCTGGCTATTAGTCCGCAAGATCCAAATTATGTATACGCTTTGGTTAGTGTTAGCGGCAGAATGGGAGGTGTTTATGCCTCTACAGATGGAGGAGTTACTTGGTTTAATATTTGGCCAGCAAATGACATCCAAAATACTAATATAGACATTGACCCATTTGGTGAAAATACCCAAGGAAGATATGACTTAGTCATTACGGTAGACCCCACAGATAAAGAGAGAGTTATAGTTGGTGGTGTGACTCTTTGGGAAGGAGGGATTAATATCCAGCCACAAAGACTAGCGTTTAATTTTGGTTTTGGTGCGAATTACGTGCACTCGGACATTCATCATTTTGAGTGGTTGAATAACCAATTATACATTGGTTGTGATGGGGGTATTTTTAAATCGAATGATGTAACGGTTTCTGATAATCCAATATTTGTAGAATCTAACTTTGGATACAATACAACCCAGTTTTATGGAATTGGTATAAGCACTACAGGTAAAGTAAATGGGGGAACACAAGACAACAGCACATTTTTAGTAGGCCCTAGTTCTACTTTGGGTCTTAACCAATTTGGAGGAGACGGTTTTGATACTGACATTTCTGCTGTAAGTGATTTAGCACAATTTGTAACAAGTCAATATGGAGCTCTTGGAAGGTCATTTGATGGAGGTAGCTCTTTCAGTGGCTTCTATGATGTGGAATTGAGTACACTATTGCAAGAGGGAGAGTCAAACTTCCCGTTTATTAATGTCGTAAGATTATTTGAAAACACGAACGATCCATTCTCTCAACAAATCATGAGGTTTGTAGCAAATGAAGACACTATTCCTTCTGGGACAACAATAACAGTGTTAACCAATAATTTGAATCAACCGGTAGAGCATCTTCTGGAAGACACGTTATTTATTAGGCCACAGATCACCTTACCACAAGAGGTTATTACAGAGACGGAAGACTCTTTAATTACTCTTATTTATGATTTTGATGAGGCAGAATACTCTTCTGAGGACTTCTCCTTCACAGAAACTACTGAAATCGGAATTACAGAAGTAACAGTTACTCTTCCGAATGAAGATATTGTAATAGATGAATCTACATTAGAAGGTATAGTTACGGTAACAGTACAGTTTACTGAAGATATAGAAGTTGCTACTATTGAAGATGTCACTTTGTTTAACGTGCCAGACACACTAGAGATTATCGATCCATATACTTCACTTTTCGCTTGTTATGCATATGACGGTATATATGTTACTCGTCAGGCTCTTGACGGTAATACTACTCCAGATTGGACTAAAGTCGTTAGTGGTAATTTTAGTGTGAATGCTATAGAATTCTCCTTAGACGGAAACCACATGTATCTAGCCTCAAGTAATGGGAATGTAACAAGAATTTCAGGTTTTCATAATTTTTGGGGAGATGAAGATGTCCCTGAGTTAACTCAGACTAGAATATTCAATACAAATGGTCCAGCTATGGGAATAGGTATAGATCCCAACAATTCGAATCGAATAGCTGTCGCAGTAGGTGGGTATGGAGGAAGTGGTAAAGTCTGGATTACAGATGTAGCTACCACGGCTACTCAAACTAATAGCACAGAGTTCTTTGATAACATTTGGTTTAGTCAAGGTCAAGACTTTGCTGGAATGCCTTGTTATGATGTAATCATTACAGACAATCAAGCTACAGGTGACGATGTAATTATGGTAGGAACTGAGTTTGGCGTTTGGGCCACTAATGACGTATCCGATAATAATTTGTGGGAGCAGTGCAGTAATAACCTTGGAAATGTTCCAGTTTTTGATATTAAACAACAATATAGAGGTCCTCAACAGTTTATTGAGAATCCTACAAATACGGGTGTCGTTTATATAGGGACACACGGAATGGGGATTTGGAGATCTGGGGGAGTTGTAAATGTTGAGGAGTTAACTGGTACAGGGATTACTTCTGATGATAAGAATCTTTTAATATTCCCGAATCCAGCGTCAGATTTAGTGAATGTGGAAGTGAATTTAAATGAAGGAAAGAGGCTGTCCTTAGACATTTACAATATTTCTGGTCAATTAGTATTTACAGAAGATTTAGGATTCATTTCTAATGGAAACCAAATAGCTACTGTGTATATAGGAAGCTTAAATAGTGGTAACTATATCATGAATGTAAGAGGAGAAGGATATAGCGAGACTGGTAAACTATTAGTAAAGTAATAGCATAGAAGAGATTATAGAGGCCGTTAGATGATTTAATCTAGCGGCTTTTTTTTGGACTAAAAATTTATTATGATTAGAATAGGGATTAATGGATTTGGCAGAATAGGGAGAACATTATTTCGATTGGTTTCTGAAAGAGATGATTTAGAAATAGTTCATGTAAATGATATACATCCCTTAAAGACACTTTTACATTTAGTAAAGTATGATAGTGTTCATGGTAAATTCGATAAATCATTGACTTATGTTCAAGATGATTTATTCCTTATGGAAGACCAACAGGTTACTTATTCTAAATGTTCTGACATTTCGAAAATTTCATGGGGGAATGTAGATGTCGTATTTGAGGCTACTGGGAAGTACAAGGTAAAGGCAGACTTAGATCATCACATTAAAAACGGAGCGAATAAGGTTATATTGACAGTGCCTCCCGCAGATGAGTCTATGAAAATGATAGTCATGGGCGTGAATGAACGCTTGCTCTCAAAAGAAGATACAATATTCTCTAATGCCTCCTGCACCACGAATAGTGCTGCTCACCTCATAAAAATAGTGTCTGAGAATTATAAATTGGATAGTTGTTTTATAACTACAGTACACTCCTATACTGCAGACCAGAATCTTCATGACGCTCCTCACAAGGACTTAAGAAGGGCAAGAGGAGCTGTCCAATCAATAATTCCTACTACCACTGGAGCGGCTAAGGCATTGACTCGAATATTTCCGGAATTGGCAGATAAGTTAGGAGGTTGTGGAATAAGAGTTCCCGTGCCAGATGGCTCGCTTACCGATATAACCTTTACGATTAATAATCCACCATCGGCAGATGAGCTAAATCAATTGGTTAAACTCTCTTCCGAGAATGATTTTAGCGGTTTTGTCCAATTCTCAACTGATCCATTAGTTTCATCAGACATCATCGGAAATCCACACTCATGTGTGTTTGATTCGGGTCTTACTTCAGTTGTAGGTAATATGCTGAAGGTAGTGGGATGGTATGACAATGAGGTTGGCTATTCAAATAGGCTAATAGACCTTTTAGACTTTCATGACTCATTGTAATATTTCAATTGGAATTTACCGTCATGTAATTCTCCATAACTGTAATAGTTAATCCAATCTCCTAAGTTGAAATAGGTAGATTTTTCATTTAGAGCTATTTCTAGTGGCAAATGTCTATGGCCAAAGATGAATAGATCGTAGTGTTTAACCTTTAAAATTTCCTTTGAATATAAAGCGAGCCATTCTTCATTGTCACCTAGAGATGAAGATTCTGAGTCTCCAGTTTTAGCTCTACTACTTCTGCTTAAATAATTAGCCAGTCCTATGCCAAAGTTAGGGTGAAGCCTAGCAAACATCCACTGACATAGTTTATTTGAGAATACACGTTTTATAAATTTATATCCATAATCTCCCGGGCCTAGACCATCTCCATGCCCAATATAAAGATCTAAACCTTGTCTTTTTATGGAGATAGGTTCTCTGTAGAGGATCGCATTTATTTCATGAGGTAGATAGTCGAATATCCACATATCGTGATTTCCAGTAAATAGATGGATTTTAATGCCGCTATCTGAGAGCTCAGCTAATTTTCCTAAAATCCGTGTAAATCCTTTGGGTATGGCTTGTTTGTACTCAAACCAGAAATCAAAAATATCACCAACTAAGAATATCTCCGAAGCATCAGCACTAATTTCATTTAGCCACTGAACTATTAATTTTTCTCTAATAAGACTTTTCTCATAGGTGGGAGCACCTAAATGAAAGTCGGAAGCGAAATAGATTTTATCTTTCAATTTTAGAAATCGATTAATAACCAAAAATAGATTCTAGCTTATCTTCTAAAGCCCCACCTCTGATTTTAGTCTGAAGTATGTTACCATCTCTATCTACCAGGACAGTGTGTGGAATACCACTAAACTTATAGATAGCCTTATAGGGAGTAGCCCATTTTTTGAGATCGCTAACATGATAATCCCAAACTAGTCCGTCTTTTTCTATGGCCGCCAGCCATTTATCGCGGTCGCTATCTAATGACACAGAGAACACTTCGAATCCGGCTTCATGATATTTGTTATAAGCCATAACTACTTTGGGGTTTTCTCTTCTGCATGGTCCACACCAAGAGGCCCAAAAATCTATGAGCACTACTTTCCCTCTAAGTTCGTAGAGTGTTTTTTTGACGCCATCAGGGTCATTTAACTCGATATTCGGGGCTACTTTACCTACGTCAGAACTCTGGGCGCTAGACCTATTTCTCTGGTTGAAGTCTTTTACAGAAGCCTCACGAGCTTTGTAATAATTGGAATAGGGTACTGTTTTCGCTAGATTGTTTATTATAGTGCTTGAGAGCTCTATTTCAGTGGTGAAGTCTAAGGCATCGAAAAAAGCGGCTATTCCTGGAGATGAACTGTTTCTTGCTATATAACCGTTAAGGTCAGATTTGAATTGCTTTTTAATGGTCTGTTTTTCTTTACCTAGAACTAGTTTTTCTTCTAGCTTTTTGGCTTTTTTGATTTCATTTTCTACACCTAATACACTTTTCTTGTGCGCAGAAACTATATCGAATAATTCGTGATAAACAGATGTGTTTGGACTTCCTGTGATTTCTGAAGGCTTATTTAAGGTGTTATAGTTAGCATTGAGAATAACGTTCTCTGTACTATCTGTAATAAGGAAAACTTGATTCCTCTTGTTGTTCGTAAGCACGTAATAATCCATTTTTAGAGGTTCGCTTACCTTATGGTTGAAAATTCCTCCTTCTCCAATCATGATGGTATCGAAAATCTCACCGACTTTCCGATTATTAATCTTGTTGATAAATATCATCTCGCCATCACCACCTTCTATCTTCCCAGAAATAACTGTTCTAGAAGAGTTAGAGTCTGTCGTATTTTTCGATGAGCATCCTGCGGCTAATAGCAGTGATGATACTGCGGCTAAAACTAAAATTCTTTTCATAAATATTATTTCGATTATCAGCAAAGATACCTAATCCGATAGGATATTTTTATTGGTTAGGAACCGAATTAATTCTTTCTCTTCTAAAATGGGTGTGCTTATTTTTATTGTGAACAGATTTTGACCAAATAACTTTCTCTGACTATCGCTCAGTCTAGAGAAGTCTTTAAGTGTCGTTATGTAGTTAGGTTGAGTCAAATTTCCTTTCCCAAATTGAATAATTTTCTCTAACTCTGTGTCAGTGAAGTAATGATGGTCTGCGAATTTGAAATTCTTTTTCAAAGAATAATTTTCCTTTAGATGCTTCTCGAATAAGGCGCTATTAGCTAAGCCAGTAAAACTTATAACTTCATTAGAGCCTATTTCCTGACCATGCCCATTACTGGGTGTCTCATATACTATTTTAGAACTGAAAGTATGCTTAGAGTCCCATTCTTTTGGTTTTTGCAACGCGCTATAATTACCTGTGATTTTTGTAATAACCAAAGCATCAGCTCGAGAAGCCGCGCTTTTTATATCGCGTAAATATCCAGCAGGGACTAAGAAATCTTTCCAATATGGCTTTTTCTCTGTAGTCAGCAATAAGAGAACTGAAGGCGTTACATACCTGTGCTGGAAGCAGTCGTCTAGAAGAATTACATCTGGTTTGTCATCCGATTGGAGTAGAAAACTAATCCCTTCTTTTCTTCGTTCGGCCACCACTATGTGGGTGTTATCTAGTTCAGAAAGGTACATTCTCGGTTCGTCACCTATTTCTAGTGCAGTATGATTAGCGTTGCAATGCACTACTCCTTTAGTCTTTCTCCCGTAACCCCTAGAGACTATAGCTACTGTCTTTCCTTTAGATTGGAGTAGTTTGGTTAAGTAGATTACTAGAGGAGATTTTCCAGTCCCTCCAAATGATAAATTCCCAATACCGATAATAGGCGTCTTGAATTGGTAGGATTTTATTATTCCAGCGTTAAATAGATAATGCCTAAGCTTAAGAATTAAACCGTAGATAAATGCTGCAGGAAGAAGTAGTCTTTTTATGAAAAATAACACAGGTTAAAAGTAAATAATTAGTCCGTTAAAGGAAGTTTCTTTCTTAATTTGTAGAGAATAATTTTTTTCAATATGAAACTGCACGAAATCACATCTACTCTTGAGTCAATAGCCCCTAAGATTTACCAAGAGTCATATGACAACTCAGGCCTAATCGTTGGAGATTTATCCATGGAGGTGACAGGAGCTATAATATGCTTAGACTCTACAGAAGATGTGGTGGATGAGGCTATAAGGAAAGGCGCTAATCTGGTGATAGCTCATCACCCCATCGTATTCAAGGGCTTAAAAACATTCACAGGAAAGAACTATGTAGAAAGAACGGTGATGAAGGCTATAAAGAATGACATCGCTCTTTATGCCATTCATACAAACTTGGATAACGTAAGGAGAGGGGTAAATGAGAAGATTGCAGATAAGCTAGGACTAAAGAATAAGAGGATACTCTCAGCGAAGCGAGGTTTTCTAAATAAATTAGTTTTTTTCTGCCCTGAAAAAGATGCGAGTAGGGTTAAGGAGGCTATTTTTTCTGCAGGAGGTGGTACTATAAGTGATTATGACAATTGTAGCTATTCTTCAAAAGGTGTAGGTACATTTAAACCCATGAGAAACGCTAACCCGGTAGAAGGGAAGTTAGGCGAGCTAAGCACGATTAACGAGTCAAGAATAGAAGTGCTCGTAAAGAGCAGTGTTTTAGAAGAGGTTATTCATGCGCTGAAATCAACTCATCCTTATGAAGAAGTGGCGCATGAAGTGTATTCTGTCAAAAATGAGGATCAGGAATTAGGGAGTGGAATGATAGGAGAGCTTGAGTCTTCTGCCTCTTTAGATGAGTTTTTAACTTACGTATCGTTTACATTTAACACTGGGGTTATAAAGTATACTCCATTTAAAAAGGAGATAAAAAAAGTGGCCGTTTGTGGTGGCTCAGGAAGTTTCTTGCTTAAAAATGCGATAGCCGCGAAAGCGGATGTTTTCATTACAAGTGACTTTAAATACCATGAGTTTTTCGATGCGGAAGGTGAAATATCCATATTCGATATTGGACACTTTGAGAGTGAGCAGTTTACAATAGATTTAATTAAGGAATTTCTCATTGATAAATTTCCTAAATTTGCACCCCATTTAACGGAAATAAATACGAATCCCGTAAAATATTTTTAAAGCATGTCAAAAAAGAATTCTGGTACAGTAGAAGAAAAACTAAGATCACTTTACGATTTACAGATCATAGATTCTAGAATAGATCAAATAAGAATCGTTAGAGGAGAACTTCCTTTAGAAGTTCAGGACTTGGAGGATGAGATAGCAGGCATGAATGCTAGATTAGACAAGTATAGAGTGGAAATAGAAGGTTTAGATGGTCAGATAGCTGATAAAAAGAATACTATCGAAGAAGCTAAAACTGCTATAAAGAAATATGAAGGACAGCAGAGTAAGGTTAGAAATAATAGAGAGTTTGACTCTTTAAATAAAGAAATCGAATTCCAGCAGTTAGAAATTCAATTGTCTGAAAAAAGGATAAAGGAGTATACTCTAGCTAAAGAGCAGAAACAGGAAGTAATAGGAAATTCTGACGATAGCTTTTCTGAACTAAAGAATGATTTAGATATTAAGAAAGGAGAGTTAGACGAAATTATAGAAGAGACTAAGAAAGAAGAAGAGTACCTGGTTAAAAAATCAGAGGTACTAGAAGGAAACATCGAAGATAGATTACTGAAAGCTTACAAGAGAATTAGGAACTCTTCGAAAAACGGATTAGCTGTAGTCTCTATAGATAGAGAAGCTTCTGCTGGTTCGTTCATTAAAATACCGCCTCAGAAACAATTAGATGTAGCTGCTAGAAAGAAATTAATAGTAGACGAGCACAGTGGTAGAATATTGGTAGATAAGGTTCTAGCAGAGGAGCAGGTAGAAAAGATGGAAAAAGCGTTAGCTAAAGAATTAAAAAAGTAGAGTTTACTTTATATGAAGAAATAAAAAAGCCTCTTTTAGAGGCTTTTTTTATGTCTTAAAATCTCCAACCTAAAGTTGTAAGTAAATTTAGTTTTCCGTTTGTCGTTTGCGCTTCATCTATATATGCCGAACCATAAGCATAATAAGAATCTGATTTTTCAGTATATATGGCTGCTATGTCTAGGTAAAAGTCACCGTCTCTAAACCCAAACCCTCCTGTATACGAAATGATAGGACCAGAAACATTATCAGACAACTCCCCTTCGGTATAGGGAGATTGCATATAGCGAGTTCCAGCTCTAACTCTATATTTTTTGGCTATTCTTATTTCCACTCCTGCTTTCACGTTGTGGGTCTCTCGATAAGATTCTCGGGTTTCTGCATTTTCTGCTTCGAAATCATAATTATCTCCGGATAACGAGCTCATCTTAAGTTTGCCTGATGAATAGTCTATGTATTCATAGTCTGCGCTAATAATCGCTGATTTACCCGCTATAAATGCACCGTTCACTAGTAACCTTAGCGGAGTTTTAACTCTGTAGTCGTAAGTTCCTACAAAGTCATCTGGAGTAATAGTTTCATCTTTGAAATCTGCAGAAATACCTCTGCTGTAATTATCGTTAACAGAATAAGCAGTTGGTGTGTGAACGGCTGCTCCTATTCTCAATTTTTGACTTGGTTTAAGAATTACGCCTATTTTTAAATTTATCCCTACACCACTCACATCTAAGCTCTCATTGTAGGTGAACCCATCTAAAAGGAGTGAGGTGTTGCTAGCAGATTCTTTATGAGTAAGTATTTCAGAGAAATTCAAGAATGGAATACCTATGGCTACACCCCAGTAGAATCTGTCACTGATATTGGCTGCGCCTCCAAATGAAAGTTCACTAATGCCTCCTTTTCTCTGTACTAGAACATTATGATTCGAACCGTCAGACGGGATAGCTGTATTGTATTGGTTTGAAGAACCGCTAAGTGTGTCTATTAAAAACGCATCATAAGCTAATTGACTTCGGATAGATGCATCTTGGATATCGAAGTAGTCTGTTCCTTGAGCATCGTCAGCGAATACATCTAGTAAGCTGTTGTCATTCTCTCCTTTTAGTCTGAACTGAGTGTTGAAATTAGCTAACTGATTTATTGATAGTGCGAAAACCACCTTTTGCACGTTTATTTTTTCAGAATCTTGAGTGACAGCAAACCCGAGTGTGTTAAGCTTAAAATGAAAATCTCCTTTACTTTCGGTCTGATTATTAAAAGTTGTTTTTGAAGAACTCCCTCCAAGATTAGGGGTTAAATTAAAATCGCTTCTTCGGTAGAGTCCTAATCCTGCAGGGTTAGAGTTTAAGGCGGATAAATCAGCACCTAACGCTCCAAAAGCACCACCCATTCCAGCACTTCTAGCGGTAGAAAATGAATTATGAAAACTAGCTCGCAGAATGTCCTCTTCATTCTGTCCGTACATAAAGACACTGCTGAGTAATGCGAGTAAAAGAAGCGTACGAGTCATGTTTAAGTTTATTTAGTATTTATCATTATTATCTTCTACTTCTTCCAGAAGAACTTCTGCTTGAAGAAGAACCATTGGACTTGCTTCCTGCACTGCTACTTCGGCTAGAAGAGCTAGAGCTTCTTGTGGAAGATCCTGAACTGTTTCTAGAATTACCTCTATTGTTGTATGATTTTGAGCTTCTGTTATTAGAGCCAGAGCTTTTAGTACTGCTTCCTCTAGAAGACTTATTTTTATTTACGCCATTTTCACCAGAGTTCTTGCTTGAGCTAGATCCCCGAGGCTTGGATGAGTTCCCTGAATTAGGTTTGTTTGATGGGTTTGTGCTTGGTCTTGTGTTTGTTCTTGGAGAATTTGGTCTAGTGGACGTGTTTTCCCCAGGTCTGGTAGAAGAATTTGAGCGTGGTCTAGTTCCGTTAAAAGAGCTGGGTCTAGAGCTATTAGCGGACGGTCTAGTAGAGCTATTCGTGTTTACCCTTTCTGTGTTTACTCCTGTTGGGTTAGATAGGGTAGGTCGAGTTGTATTTGCTTGTTCTGCCTCTCCTTTCGAAATATCTCTAGGTTTTAAGCTAACGTTTCCTCCTGGAGAATTTTCTAAAGTCAAGGGTCTTGCTCCGTTTTGATTGTCTAAAATAGCTGAGTTCCCTCCTACATTTAAAACACCATCATTCCCGAATGAGCTATTTGAAGACGATACAGAGCTTAAGGAATTTCTTCTTCCGTATACGAAATTGTTATTAGCCAATCCAGAACCTCCATCATAATAGCCATTGTATCCACCGAATCCATTAGAGTTGCAGAAGCCTGATCCCCATCCATTGTTGTAAGGATTACCCCAAGAATTCCATCCGTTATTGTAAGGATTCCCCCAGCCATTATTATATGGATTTCCCCATGAGTTCCATCCGTTATTGTAAGGATTCCCCCAAGAATTCCACGTGTTGAAGTTGTTTCCCCAATGATTATATCTATTCCAATGGTTGTAACGTGAGTTTCCAAAGCCAATGTATATTGAATTATTTAGAAAAGGGTCGTAGTAAGAATTAAAGCCATAGAAATTATTATTGAAAGGCTGATAGTTATTCCCGAACCCTGAGTTATTTCCGTAATAATTATTGATTACGTCACCGCCTTGGTTGTAGTCTTCCTGATAGTAATTATCATCATAATATTCCTCTTCCGAGTTAGTGTCTTCAGTGTAATAGGAGTCTTCAGGCTCCTCTGAGTAGTACTCATCTTCCGTTTCTCCCTCAGTATATAAGTCTGAAGTATCAGCGTATTGTTCATTATCCGCATCGGATTTAACCCAGTAAACTTCGTCATCTTCATAAGCACTAGTGCTGCTTATGTTTTGAGTTTGACAAGACACTAATATTAATGTTAAAAGGAAGGAGAAGAGTGCAATTGGATTTTTCATGTTTCTAAAGTTACATTTGTCTAGCGAGCGTTGCAAAAAAAATAATGAATCATTTGAATTTGCTACATTTGCGTGCTGGTAATAAAACAACAATTATACCAAAAAAAAGATGGCTAAAAAACTTACTTCAAGAGCAGACGATTATTCTGCATGGTACAACGAGATAGTAGCGGGAGCAGACCTTGCGGAGCATTCAGCCGTGAGAGGGTGTATGGTGATAAAACCATATGGATTTGCTATTTGGGAAAAAATGAGAGACCAATTGGATAAAATGTTCAAAGAAACAGGGCACCAAAATGCTTACTTCCCGATTTTCGTACCTAAAAGTTTATTTGAGGCTGAAGAGAAGAATGCAGAGGGATTTGCTAAAGAATGCGCTGTAGTAACTCATTATAGATTGAAAACTGACCCAAATGACTCTACGAAATTAGTCGTAGACCCTAAGGCTAAATTGGAAGAAGAATTGATAGTAAGGCCTACCTCAGAAGCTATCATTTGGAATACTTATAGAGGTTGGATACAGTCTTATAGAGATCTTCCTATACTCATTAACCAATGGGCAAATGTGGTTCGGTGGGAGATGAGAACTAGACTTTTCTTGAGAACAACAGAGTTTCTTTGGCAGGAAGGTCATACTGCTCATGCCACTAAATCGGAGGCGCTTGAAGAATCTGATAAAATGGTACATGTTTACTCAGAGTTTGCTCAAAACTGGATGGCTATGCCCGTTATTATGGGGAGTAAATCAGAATCAGAGAGGTTTGCTGGAGCAGATGAGACCTATACTATAGAAGCGTTAATGCAAGATGGAAAGGCACTTCAGGCAGGAACATCACATTTTTTAGGTCAAAACTTTGCTAAGGCTTTTGATGTTCAATATACCACCAGAGAAGGGAAGAAAGAATTAGTATGGGCTACTTCATGGGGCGTAAGTACTCGTTTAATGGGAGCGCTGATAATGACTCATTCGGATGACTTAGGTTTAGTTCTACCTCCTAAGTTAGCTCCTATACAAGTAGTGATAGTGCCTATATATAAAGGTGAAGAGCAGTTAGAGGCCATTAGGGAGCATATTACACCGCTCATGGAGAATCTTAAGGTTAAAGGTATTTCAGTCAAATTTGATGATGATGATACTAGAAAGCCAGGATGGAAGTTTGCTGAGCATGAGTTGAAAGGTGTGCCTTTAAGAGTAGCTATAGGCAACAGAGATTTAGAAAACGGAACCTTAGAATTAGCTAGAAGAGATTTAAATACAAAGGAATCTATAGCGTTCGCAGATGCTGCTGATATTATTTCTGTAAGACTGGAG